>Ga0315914_1007866_pt1 | contig 14545 bp, 5 predicted proteins | sample MpolenodulesMG_FD_203920 | JGI IMG/M metagenome (GOLD analysis project Ga0315914, IMG submission 203920) | Medicago polymorpha root nodule microbial communities from Los Angeles, California, United States - elongated nodules | ecosystem: Host-associated > Plants > Roots > Nodule | place: USA...
CACTAAGCCACTTCCATTTTGATTGATATATTGTTGCTTCCAAAATTGATATACCGTACTAAAACATTTTTTTTAAAGTCACAAATGCCCTAGCAGTTCCTTTTCTGATTGCAATTTCTTTTCATTATTAAGTAAGAAGAAATCCAAGAACACAACTAGTAATATTATTTGGTAAAAAAACAAAGTTAATAGCTTAAATTGATGTATATTTTGCATTTTTTTTATCCTTTTTGCAGTCGTTTCATAGCATAGTATTGAATGTATAATCAATATGATATTTATATTCTTCAAAACTCGTGCGTCGCACGGGTCAGAGTCTAGTAATAAAGAAAGGTAATAGAAAGAAAGCTTAAAAAACAAAGGACAAGAGTCAAGAAGCAACCAACAAACAATGGGCCTTCAGAGCCATTTCATTTTTTTAATAAAAAAGAAAAGTTCAAATTCTTTTTCTCTTCCCTAACCTCTAGAAATGGAAATTGTAGCATAAACACAACAGTACAAACGACACAGCAGAAAGAAAAGGGTAAAGATGGAAACTATTATGTGACATTACTAAACATGATTCGGGCCAACGCAAAAGCTACAATATGTGGCTTCCACTAAAATCAATTCTACAAAGATGAATCACGTTTATAATTGATTGCCAAACATCCTTCTAATTTCAAAAACCACGTTTGCAGGTGATGAACGCACGTTCATAGCATCTAAACGTGAAACCAAACAGGGGCTTAAACAAACTAGGAATAGACTCCTATCAGGCCACTTGTTCTATTCAATATTTTTACAAAAAATTGTGTTAATTGATTATGAAGAGTGTAATTGAAACTAATTAAAAAGAAAAATTATTCCTCTAAAAAAAAAAATTATTTGACCAAAAAAAAGAAAGAAGAAAAATTAAGTGTGTTGAGAACTTTACCTCCTAGGTTAAAAAAATGAGGTCCAAGTTTTTCGTATAAGTTGAGGTTTAAAAGACTCAAGATATGGGGCCCACATTTTTAAAAAAAAATATTAAGCATCTATAGTTTTTCTTATATTTCATTTTTTTAATTATACATTTTTTTTTTATATTAGTGGCTTAAAAAAACAGGGCATATATATACTTTTTATATTAGTGGCTTAAAAAAACAGGGCATATATATACGATTGTACGATCCAAATTTGCTCAAATTTACATTATTTCATCCAATTAGGTTTTACATTGTAAGTGAATGGTAATGAAATACTTATTTAATATTTTACGTAGATTAAAGTATGCCCATTGGTCCAATATGATACGATCTCTAACCATAAGTTAAAAACTCCTAAGCCGATACGTTTAGCTTCCATTTAGATCCATCATTATTATGCTCTAAAATCCTTCATTAAAACTGACATATTAGTTATTTAAAACTAGTTGCACTTATCATATCATAATATATAACCACCCAAGCTTGAGATGTGAGATTCCACTGGATGAATGAAGACAAAAGAGACCGTGTTTGCATACGAGTGGTAGTCTGGTCGATAAGCCAACTAACCTTTCAGGCATTCAAAAGTTGAATTGAATTTCATGGTTGGTTGGACTTCAAAAATTTAGCTACACATAATTAAATTAAAAACACAACGAATTCTATAAATTATAATACGTAGTAGTTATGAAATTAACGATGACAGGTCGATCCAGCAGGTCTGGTTTTTATTTGACGTTTATTAAGAGTTATAATTTATATATTTTCTTTGTTACTTTTTAATTGTTCATTTTATAATCCCTGAAAAAAATGATTTTATAAAAAATATATTTCCATTAACATGTTCTTAATTTTTAATGCTATATTTTTTGTACCAAAAAAATGTTATAATTTTTTAGTTATACGTTTAGCTAATTAACTGTTTTATACTTACATTAATGAAGAAAAAGTAAATAAATAAATGACTCGATAAAATATAATATTATATTCAAAATGTACCATCAATATAGGTTGATTTAGCCAGTAAGAATTCAACTCATATTCCAGAAGGACTTGAGTTTGAATTATTTTGTGGGTTTGATAACCTAATATATATAAGTATATTTGTCGATGCTCTCTTAACTTTGAGGTTTTCTATGGTCTTGGTGGATAAATATAAGGAGGAAACTACAATTATTTTTAAGTTTGATGAGCTAATTGAAAATAATATCGAGGGGAATTATATGTCTGTTTTATCTCCTGTAAAAAATACACATCTTGATATCAGTAGCATTGTGGTCCGGATAATGCTAAGATTGATCTGGTGCTGTAGAAGGACTTAAACTTTATGCAGACTTGTTGGCAAAGCCAGCAGAGACCGAAACACCATTTATAGAGGTTGTTTCCAAGTCATAGGAAAAAAAAAGAATTTACAGACTTTACAGAAAACTTCACTCAGAACCCGCTCTCGACCACCATTTAAATGAATATATTATTGGAACATCCGAGAAATCAGCAACAATAATTATCGGCTTGTGTTTGTTGTTTCATGACACAGTGTGGTTCTGGAGAAATTTGTTGTTTCATGCACGTTGTTGTTCACTTTGTTGCCTCCATCTTTGGGGGAAGATTTTTCTACGGACATGAATGGGATGCCGAACTTTATTTCCTTAATTACTTTTGTTCCTAGTATTCTGTATATATTTCTTTTTCTTTCGAGGGTATTGGCTTAGTCCCCCTCTTTGTAATTTTTTTCCTTTTTGTAATAAAATTTACGTATTGGAAAGGCGGTAGACGATGGGGGAATCTATTGGGTGCCAACCTAGTTGGGATGCTTTAGATTCTTCCGGATACTCAACCTTTCTCTTGGCCTTATCGGAAGAGAAAAAAAAGGATTTGTTTAAATTTTTTGAAATAATTTAGAGACCTACAAAATAATTCGACCAAAAATAATCATATTTCCCCTTTGTCGGTTTGTCTTTATTTTCAATGAAATTTACTTCAAAAACAATGAAAAACGATAGTACGGTAACTTATGACATTCCTAACTTTGGTGAATATGAATTTAATTCAAGGATAATTTTAGAATAACAACGTTGTTGAATAAACTAACAATTGTTGAATCCACTATATACAGTATTTAAGAAGACAAATTACCACTAAAATTACACAAGTTTTGAATTTGAGAAATGCTAACAATAGAGGGACTGTGTATGTACATGAAAACAAAACAATACCACCTTTATCCTCTGACCTTAAATATTTAAAACCACTAATTTTGAATTTTTGTTGCTTACATGTTAGACCTGGAGAGGGACTATTCATGGAAATAAAAACAAAACAACATAAATTCTAACTTTAAAAATTCATGTATTTGGGCTCTCGATTGCAAAATAATAAATATATGATAAACTAGTTTATAACAGATGAACTTATAGTGATTAGTTTAAAAGCTAACTTATCATAGATAGGATAAGTTAGCTTATTGAATTTATATTGTTTTGTAAAGTTATTGTACTGAACTAGTTTATAATTAAATATAAAATGACATAGAAAGAAATATATGTTCCATTGCTATTTAATATTTCATGTAAGACAACAAGGGCAACTTTTTTTTAATTTTTGTTTTTTTACAATACAAGATATATCGGTTAGGACCGTTTTTGAGATTTTGGTGGCATATGACGAATCTACAATTTGGGTTCTAACTAATAAATATATATAAACATCAAACTTGATACCAAAAAACTAAGCAATTATTTTTTGGGCCTAATAGAACCCTAAAAAAAATAATTTGGGACCCAAATTTCGTACTTATTTTTTAGGGCCTAGGACGGTTGCCATCTTCGCCATACCTCAGATACGGCCCTGATACCGGTGCACAAGCCTACATTCAAACACTACTTCAAAAAAATCTAGGACGTAAACCTAGAAGCTTTGAAGTGGGTCGACAAAATACCGAAAGAAAAATGGACTCAAATGTACGATGAAGGTCAACACTTAAGTCATATGACAACTAATCTTATAGAGTCAATGAACACAATGTTAAAGATACTCACAACTTCCCTATCATAACTTTGGTCAAAGCAACCTATTATAGGTTGGGGGCACTTTTTGCGGATCAGAGAGAGATGGTGATAATCAAGTTAAAGACTAATCAAGATTACACCTAGCATTGCATGAACGTGATTAAAGATGAAATGCAGGTTAAATAAGTCATGAATATTGCTATATATCGGGACAATAATTGTCTTGAGAGTTTTACGAGATAACATGTACTCAATAGTTTTCCTTAATTATGTCACACCACGTCCCTTGATTCGTGGTCAGAAAGAAATTTGATTTGACAATTGATTTTCGCTAGCAATTCGGGACAATGTGTATGCATTGCTCATAAGTTCTTTATTCAAAAAAGAGTACTTCAGATATACTTGTTTGCATTAAATACACAAATTTCTATAATAATAAAAAAAAGTTTATTATTTTGGATCTGAGTAAGGATACTTGTTCATTTTCCTTATTTGATTTTGGTGTCAATTTAAGCAATAATATCTTGAAAGCATGCAAGGACAAAGGAAGCAGCAGGGGGCAGTGTGGAATATGAAGTGCCTGAGAATGAGAGACGTGTTTGGATCTAACACCCAAACCAAAGAAAGAACAACAAGATTAACACAAAGATAAAAGACAGGACAAAGACAAGCCCACAGTAGTTATGATGATACTAAGTTTGTACTTATTTGTTGCGTGTGAAATGTACGGAGAACTACAGCTCATCGTGTTCAGAAAGGTAATCAATAATAGAAAGAAGATGCAGCCAGCACCGTTTCCCTCCTGACACGACCATGTGTGCCTATGTTGACATTTTCCTCTCTCCCCATTTGTTTTTGATCTAGACTTTCCTTTTGAATCATTGACCCCAAATAGCAGATGTCCCTCAATTTAGGTAAGTATTATTTTTGTACAGCCAAACTCATTTAACACGAGAGATGGAAATAGAAAAAGTGATAAGATATAGAGAGAAATATAGAGAGAGAAAAAAAGTTAAATGGGTGTTTGAGAATTATAAAGTATTCAAATATAAGGGTTGCTTAATTTGAGAGGTCTATTCTCCAAGCCGATCTTTCTACTCTCTTATTTCACTTTCTTTCTTTCAATTTTATTTGGGATCAAATACCCTATATTCTTGCTTACTACCTCACCTGATTTGAGATTGTTAACAATATTTGGTTTCAACATAGAAAGAAAATAACACAAGGACGATTAGGGTTTCAATGATAATAATCATATTACTTGTCAATATGCCACAAGAGAATATATAATAAAATCTAACGGGATTACTGATTTACTAATAAAAAGTTATAATAAAAGTGTGGCACTTTGTGGTGACGTTGGATCACCACAAAGACCATTAACCTAAACTATAGAGCATGAAGATAAGGCATACACCCACACATGCACACATGCATGAATTACATTAAGCCTACGATACATTCTAAGGTCTGCGGGAAATAAATGACAAGAAAAATAAATTATTTACATCAAAGCCTAATTTACATCATAAATCCTTGCTTGTAAAATAAAATACCAAAATAAAAAAAGGATGCAAAATAACATGACAAACCTAGCTTAATAAAAAAAATAAGATGTAAAAGAAACGAATAAAATATGATGTAAATTAAATATGCAATGCAAAAAGTAATTAAAAAGAAGATATAATATAAAAAAGAACTAAAATAATTAAAAATGAAGAAATTGAAAAAAAAATAATAATAAAAAGACTAATAAAAATAAAATTAATAAAAATTAAAAATTATAATTAAAAATAATAAAAGATGGAAATAAAGATTAAAAATAAAATTAAAGAGAGAAGAGGGCCCGATTCGGAACCAAAAATGAGGCATTTTAAAATACCTCTCTGCCGAAATTTTTACTGAAAAGTCAGAGATTAATCAGGGTCAGACGGCTTATGAATGTGGGATCTTGGATCAAAAATTGGGGTATGACACCAGAAAATAAACCAAATCAGTTGATGGCATAACCAATGGAGAGTAACAACCAAAGTGAGTTATCATTATAGAGAGAGCAGCAAGAATCGTCATCATCACTAACCATGCAAAGACATAAGCCATCTAATCAGAAGAACCAAGTCAAACCAATCCAAACAAAAGAACCGGTATGAAGAAACAAATCAGAAGAATCAATAGAGAGTACCAACCAAACAGAAGAAACAAAAGAGAGACAATCAATCAATCGGAAGAATCAATAGGGAGAGAGACAATCAAACAGAAGAGACCAGTAGAGAGACAATCAATCAAAAGAAACAAAATTATGAGCACTTAATTCACCAAACAACTAAATTGTGAGCACTCAACTCACCAAATGTGAGCACTTGACTCACCAAACAAATTTATATATATTTATTGATACAAATTTATATATACATTGCCTACACTGCTCAAAAGTTTTTGGATCCATCGTTGGGTTTCATCACCTAATTTTAGAGTCGTTGTTTGGCTTATTTTTGATTGTGTAATGATTCATTTCCTATGATTGTACTTTGTGTCCTTTCTTAACACTCCTTATGCTCGTTGGGATCTTGGTTTGTTGTAATAATTTCATTTTGCCTCCTTAAAAAAATCTTAATAGTTGAAACTAGAATATTTTGTTTTTTTAAAAAACAAAACAAAATTTCTACTCACCCGGTGTATAAACCATCCAAGTTGAGAGCAATGCAATATTCATATTTGACTTTTACTTTTTTTTGTTAGTTAGACGAAATTACAAGGTCATTGTAAACTCATACACATAAATGAATGTATCGATGTTTGAACCTTGATCACGACACTCGATCTAACAATTTTGACATTTTTATTGGTTTAGTTACGACTTGTGCACATTTGATTTTTACTTTTATTTAGCCTAAAAATAGATCAATAATGGAGTAATACGTTTTAGCGGATTTTAATTAATTATATCGTACCACGCATGGCATGCATGTAGTTGGTTAGCCATCAATATCTTCCTCTCCGGACCGTCCATTTAACATGTAGGTAAGTGAGATTAAATTGCTGTAAATAATTATAAACATTTGTTTGGGTTTCAATTATGAAATATGAATACACCAAGATAAATTAAGAATTCTTTCTTTTTATAAAATAATTTGTACACGTTATATCACAGATCTTAACAAGTTTAAATTTTAGATGCATCTATTTGTTTAAACATGCTTGGTATAAGATTTTGGTTTATTCTATATCTAAAGTTCTTGAGAGCCAGTTACATATATTGTACATGTTTCTTGCTTAGAACATGCTTGTCATCAGTCACCAATCACGCATGACAAATTATAAATAAGGGTTAAAAATTAATCAGTAACGTGAACATTAGCTGGAGTAATGTTACTTGTTAATGCATATTCTTTATCAAGTTTTTGGACAAATATATTATATAGAAAAGTTTGGACAAATGTTCCTCTTTGCATCAATTTAATTATCATGTTGGGTTCTTGAGAAGTTTTTTACCATACTTGAATTGATAGTGCACGTGCTATTATTTGATTAAAATGTTAATATATATGTCTTATTTGACCATCAAATCATCTAAGATGTGCTTTATTTTTATTTTACCGTACTCTATTTTATTGGCTCCAAAATTCATACGAATCTCATCAAATTTACTTGTGACTCATATAATTTAGTGACACTCGTAAATTTAACAAATAAAAAAATATGTCAAAAATTATGTATTATTAAAGAGCATGGTGTTAACCAAAAAGTATCAAATTGACTATATTTTGGGCTCTTTGATAACATCTCTACACAAACATTATGTCTTTGATGGTATCTCTTATATCAGTAAATCATGTCTTTTCAGTCCAATATAAAGTTTAACCTTGCATATTTCCCTAGTCATGAATGTTACCCATTGTGAGCATCTTTCAAAAGTGCAGTGTCTACAAAAAGAATGCAAGAAAATTAATTAAAACAAAGAAAAAAAATTAGCAAAACAAAAAGCAAATACATGGTTCAAAAATAAAATAGAATAGAAAAATCTAAAAGAAAAATTAACATAAATACATGGCTCATGCTCATCCTTTCTGCTCCAAGAATTAGCATTTTAGGGAATTAGTTTTATTTAGTTATCAATTAAAATACGATTAAATTTTTCAACAAAAAAAACCAACAATAGAATACGATTAACAAAAAAGATACATAATATAGAATCCATTGACTACCTTCATTCCAATTTTGATGTTGAGTCTCGTAGATAATGGGCATTGCTACTTTGTTGTAAAAGGAAGACCGTCAAAATTGGTGTAAACATCTCAAACTAAAATCAAAAAACGCAAAAAGGATATTCTATTTCTCAAAAAAATATGTATATCGATAAAATGCATTTTAAATTAGAATACCAGTAAAGCAGTGGTGTGAGAGGAAGGTTGTAAGGTCACGTCCTTCCATTTGCAAATATCAAAATATATGATTCTTTTGTTGTCTGTGTAATTTACCACGGTTTATGGTTTTTTTTTTATAGAGAAACACGGGTTAAGGTTTGCTATATATAGCCGAATTTGCATGGAACTTAGGGTAGCCGAGTTTGCATAGAAATTAGGGTATTCTGTTTGTAAACGTATTAAATAAGTGTACAACAACTTGCAAAAATAAAAAAAAAGTCTACAGAAACAATAGATATATACAAACGATGACACAACAGAATGGGGATGAAAAGTTCATCAGTGAGGAGAAATATTAGGGATTGCTGCATTTTAGAGGGAATTTGTTAGGTTAAATTGGTCTGCGTTTTAGATGGAATTTGTTAGGTTAAATTGTTGCTAACCTAATGTAGCATTTTAGAGGAAAATTATTAGGTTAAGTTGCTGCGAACGTAATAAAATTTATAAATAATGATGAGATGTGCTTTATTATAGTTTTTTCACTCAAAGGCGCTTCTAGATCTTATTGTTTTTGTTGTTGGTCACTCACAAGTGACAAATATGCTAGTATGCCAATTTGATTTTGTTTGCTATGGTATGTATACTTACTATACGTTCTTTTTGACTCAATTTGTCAAATTGGTGACAATGAAGAAACAATAATATATTGTGCAAGTTGATCAAAGCATATGATCGAGAATATTTTCCTAGCTAGTTCCTAATAAGAATATATATGTTGAGATGCCGGCTTGTTGATCGATCTGATATGCAATCAAGCTGTTAATCACCACAATGCCTTATCAAACAAAACAAATTTGGTGAATATTTAAGCAGACTGCATGGTTCTTTTTGTCTATTTTGTTTATTTTGTTTCTCTAATAATGTCTCTTTAGCCATGGGAAAATATTATTTTCGTACAGATGTTTGTTACCTTTAATTATTAATAAATTCTTGTCAGATCTGCTCTTGTGCATTACTTTCTATGATGGAAGGTTAGCTATCGTCCATTTTTTTCTTGGTCAAAGAATAAATGATCACAACTCAACTCACTACTACTTCCCACATGCACATAAGAGTATCCACGGTGTTCATGGAAATCGATTTTGACTCCTTGAGTGGATTTCACATATAAGCATCATTAATTTATATGTTTTTTTATTATTAATTATAAATAAATTTTCCATTTAATATTTAATTTTTATGCTGTATAAAATATATGAATTACTTACTCAAGAAAAATTGAATTATAAAATACGTTTGAAAAAAATACTTACAGGAGAAAAAAAAGAGGAATTAATTTAATTTAATCATGTTAAAGGCATGAAATATCAACCGAATTTTGTTAATTATTAAATTTTTTATAAAATATTTTAAAATTATTAATCTTTGAAATGATATGTGGACGCTCATATATATATATATATATATATATATATATATATATAGAGGGTGTATCAAATGAGAGGACATTTATATGAAAGGTGAGAGCATTAAAGGACAACCCTTAGATTAAAATAAACTCTTCAGATCTGAACCCTCCAATTCTCACCCACGCGCATCCTCTTTCTTTCATTTTTTTTCCTTTTCTTTTTTCTTTCAATGTTATCTTCCAATCTATTTTCACATCTCTCCCACTCTTCCAGAATCATCCGTTAAATAATTGTTCAGGTTCTTCCAATATGTGTGTGTGTGTTTGTGCTCGCTCACACAGTTATCTGGCGCAGTTGCACCCCTTCATGCTCTTTTACTTTTTGGCGCACCATGTGTGGGAAGCTCCCCACTAATGATAATCTTCGAGCTCATGGTTGTGTAGTGGTTTATATTTGTGTCCTTTGTTATGCATTGGTTGAATCTTCCATTCATCTTTTTTCTCCATTGTCCTTTTGCGGTCGCCATTTGGTCTTGGTTAGGAGCTCAGATGCAGTGCAGTTTTGATCGATCGTTGCTTTCGGCGGTCCCTCGTGTGTGTAGCTCTCAGATTTGTGACATGTTTTATGCTACTATCATTCATTTGGTTAATACTATTTGGTTGGCGAGTAATGAATGTCGTTTCAGCTCTAAAATTTTCACTCTTCATGGCGCCAAAATTTTCATAACACTTCTTTGGTTCCTTTTGCATTTCGCAATCGGTGGCATAATTGTATGAACGTTGGTATCTCGGTCTTGTCTTCTCTTATATATCGTGAGCGCAATAGATGTGCAAATAAGTTGGCTAATCATGCACTTGGTATTACGAATCATTTCTGGTGGGAAGTTTTACCCGCTTTTATTAGCCATCATTTTTTTAGAGATCGAGTGGGGCTTCCTAATTACCGTTTTCCTTAGGTCTCGGGTGTTATTTTGATTTGCTGTTTCTTTTTGTAGCTTCATGTATGGTTCCCCGCGTGTACAATTTTCCCTTTTTTTAATAAATTTTATGAGCATGGTAGCAGAGGATGGAGGTGATTTTGAGGATGTCAACCTTGTTGGGATGTCTTGTCTCCTCCTCATGTTTTCCATTGCTTTTGATTCAACGAAATAAATTCTTTAAAATTGTGACGAAGTTCCGATATTTATTATGAATTTTTTTAATAATAAAATTGCTTAGATTTGGTTTTATATAAAAAAAAAAAAAAAAAAAACTTCCTTTCCACCAATAGTAAACTTTTGTGTTCCATTGCTTTTGTGTTCGAGTTTCATACCCGAGCATTTCATATATTATGCATTATCTTTATCAATAGAGATAAGCTAATATGACCACCAACAATAAACTTATCCAATTATGAGAATTTCGTGTCAATAACATGTCGTAACAAAAAAAAAAAAACTTTCATTCCAACAACATTTTTCATCCAAAAGCCTTAAAGTCCACTTTAAGAGATACGGCAGGTTCATTTCCCTCACGACAATATATCATTTTTAAAAATATAAATTAGAGTATATGTTATATAACATAAGTTAATTTTATTATAAATTTAAGTTAAACGTAATTGATATTTTTTTTTTGAGAAAACATAATTGATATCTGAAAGTTAAAAGGAGAGAAAATATTATTAAATAATATTATAGATTATAACCACAAACACAACTATAAGTAAATGGTGTATATTTAGACAAAAAAAAAAGGAACATTTAGACATAAAATCAAACAATGTAAAAGAAAATAGAATTATGTACCATTTCAAAAGCCCATGGGTTTTTTTATGTATAAATATGACATGATAAATGCTATCAATACACTTTTTTTTTAAAAGAAAGATAAATACAACTCATTCGGAAAAAAAATTGAAGTAAAAGATATGGAAAGTGTAACTAATTTAAACTCCTAGGATTTTATTTAAGGTCGATTCGTTTGGATGGATATCGGTATTCGAAGGCAAAACTCATTAAAAAGTTGATTTATTTTTTAAATAAATTAAAATAAAATATGACTTGTTATTTAATAATTGGATGATCATATATATCTAACCAAACTTAAAAGGTGTTGCTTTATTCATCTTGATTTAATGATAAAAAGACATGTTACTCACTAATTATAAGAAGTTGATACTAACTTATTACTCATTATTGAAAGAAACAATTTACTCTTTACAATCATTGAATAATTGACGTATATTCTTTTTTTTTTGTTTATAATTGATGTATATTCTGGCGCCATCTTCGGTACGAGACTGTCATGGGTCATGTACCATACATGACCACTTTTTTGTTTTTTTGTTTTTACTGCAAAACCAGTTATAGCCATTGGATTAGTTTGAAAGGCAATAGATGGTTGAGATTTCAAGCTCTCTTTACCTACTAAAATGTATGCAATTGAATTTGAAATTAAATGTAGTAAAGGGTGTTTTGGATATTCTCTTCAAAATCTAAAAATGTTTTTTAGGACCGTTTTTTATTTCCCAGTTTACTTTTTGTAATTTTTTTGTTCGTTTATTTTAGTTTTAATAGAAATTTTTTAAAATGCAATTGAACTTGAAATTAAATGTCGTAAATGATGTTTTGGGAATTCCTTTAAAAATTTAGAAATGTTTTCCAAGACCATTTTTTTTCCAGTTTAATTTTTGGAATTTTTTTGTTCGTTATAAATTTATAATGTTTAAAACATTAAACCATTGTCAAAAAGTTTCTTTTTATTATAATCATTTGAACTTCATTTTGACTCTTATTAACCATATAATACGTTAATATATTTTTTTTTTTGAGCAAACGTTAATGTATTTAAAAAAGAAGAAGTTATATGATGGTAATTTATAAGATATTAAATTGGCATGAATAAAAATTTGTATTATACTAACTTTATGAAATTGATAGTAATAGATTTTTTGGGGTTGACTACAAAACTAGTAAAAGATGAGTGCTTTCGCACGGTTCATATAACATTGCGATAATTATATAAAAAATAATTAGATTGTTAATATTGTAGAATGTTTATAGATATTAAATAAAAATTATAAGTATTAATGTAATGTTTATATTAAATATTTTTCTCTTATATATACAAAAATTTCTTAAATAATCGAGTCACACCAATTACGGATTTTATTTGCTTATATATGCGAAAACAAATTTTTATGTTGATATATGAGTAAGTTGCTTATTGGAATATAAACGAAGTAGGAACTGAAGTTTTGAAAATAAGAATCTTAGATATAAGTCAAACTGACAAACTATCCCATTAGAAAAACTAGTTAACATAGAATGACATTACTCCGACGATCAAAACGGACACAACCGATTAACAGTATCAAATATAATAAATCCGACCGTTGAATATGAACTTAATTGAACAAGAACGAAGTATAAACTAGAATTTCAGCAATCGAAACCTTCGGTATAAGTCAATCTCACAAATTATCCCATTAGAAACCTAGTCAATATGGAAGGACATTCCTCTAACGATCAAAATGGACGAAACCAACTAACAGTATCAAATATAATCAATTCGACCATTGAATATGATCATGATTGAACAAGAACGAAGTATGAACTAAAATTTTGGCAATCGGAATCTTTGATATAAGTCAATCTGAAAAACTATCTCATTAGAAACCTAGTCAACATGGAAGGACATTACCCTGATTACCAAAACAGACGCAACCGACTAACAGTATCAAATATAATCAATCCGACCGTTGAGTATGACCTTATTGGAATAAGAACGAAGTAGGAACTGAAATTTCGGCAATTGAAATCTTTGGTATAAGTCAATCTGATAAACTATCCCATTAGAAACCTAGTCAACTTGGAAGCATATTACTCCGACGATCAAAACGGATGTAACCGACTAACGGTATCAAATATAATCAATATGATCGTTGAATATGACCTTAGTTGAATAAGAATGAAGTAGGAACTGGAATTTCAGAAGTCAGAATCTTTGGTATAAGTAAATCTCACAAATTTCAGTTCCTAGTTTGTTCTTATTCAAATAAGGTCATATTTCGCATATATAAGCAAATAAAAACCATGATTGGTGTGACTCAACTATTTAAGAATTTTTTGTATATATAAGAGAAAAATATTTAATATAAACATTACATTAATACTTATAATTTTCATTTAATATCTATAAACATTATACAATATTAACAATCTAATTATTTTTTATATAATTATCGCAATGTTATGTGACCCGTTCGAAAGCACGAACCTTTTACTAGTTTTGTAGTCAAACACAAATTCTTTTACTATCTATTTCATAAAGTTAGTATAATACAAATTTTTAGAGTAAACCTTCATTTGAGTCCTTGAATCAAATAAAATTATCAAAAAGTCCCTCATTGTTTGATTTGTTAGTCAATTGTGTTATACATGTTAACTTGCTCTTAACTTTGATGACATGTCATTTAATGATGTTGACGTGGCACACTCACACGAATATTTTAATTAATTGTTTGATTTTTGGATGTTCAGTTGGCTTTTATTTTAATTAAAATTAATTTTATAACAAAAAAACATCAAAACTAAATAAAAGCAAATTCATATGTTCTTTCTCCTTCATCATCCATTACTTAACATGTTCATCAAAGCCCAGAAGCTGGATCCAAATCCTATCCTATATGTAACCATTTTACTACATCCACATAAAAAGAAATTTCTCACAAATCCATTTCATAAACTATTCTACTACTTGATCAAGCCTAATCCTCAACCACCAATTCTTCAGCCACTTCGTCTTCTCCGCCGTATATTCTCTCCAAGAAATTAT
>Ga0315914_1007871_pt1 | contig 14543 bp, 7 predicted proteins | sample MpolenodulesMG_FD_203920 | JGI IMG/M metagenome (GOLD analysis project Ga0315914, IMG submission 203920) | Medicago polymorpha root nodule microbial communities from Los Angeles, California, United States - elongated nodules | ecosystem: Host-associated > Plants > Roots > Nodule | place: USA...
CGAATCACTGATTCATGTGTTAATTCGTAATGATCCAAGGAAAGAAAATCGAAATTTTATCCGCTGCTTTATTCTGAAAACGATTCGATTTTCCTTCATTTTACATGTATATAAAATTTTGTTAACATATCTTGATTGTATCGGATCATAAATTAAAAATGGGTTAATAGGCATCTATACCCTGTACTATAAAACACTTTTGGTTTTACCTCTTTAATATATTTTTTTAGATTCTGTCGTTGTAATTTATTTTTTGTTTCGGAATACTCCCCTGGACCATCTAATTGTGCATTTTCGCTGATGTGACACGCTAAGTTACCTTTTTCTGATGACGTGACATGCTGATTGTATAATTAATTTTGTTTTTTATGGATACACGTGACATTTGTGCCTTTTTTAAAAATAAAAAGAAACGAAAAAAATATGGAAAAATGAAAAAAATTCATATTTTTTTCGAAAATATTGGATTTTTTTTTTCATAAGTAGAAAAACAAAACATTAGATAGTATTTTTTGAATTTAAAAAAAAAATCAAAATTTAGATAATATTTTTTCCAGAATTGAAAGTTCTGAAAATATTTTTCCTGAATTTTTTTAAAATAAAAAAGTGAAAATATTTTTCCAGAATTTAGATAATATTTTTTGAAAACTTAAAAAAATAGATAATCTTTTTCCAGAATTTCAATAGAAAAAATTCAGATTATTTTTTCAAAAATTTTATTCCAGAATTTAAAAAAAATCTTTTTTAAAATTAAAAATTAGAAAAAAAAAATGAAGAATAGAATTAAGGGTTTGTTTTTAAACAATATAACATTACTTATATACCACTTTCAACCAATATCAATATCCATTGTATTCTTTTATTCATCTAAATTATATTTTCGAATAAAATAACATTCTGGAAATTAATTTCAAAATAAAAATAATTAGATATTATTATATTTTATAATTTTATTTAATTCGGATTTTTTTTAATTTTTTTTTGAAAGTTTCAATATATATTAATTTTTTTCCAGAATTTTTTTTCAATATTTTTCATTTTTCTATAATTTTATTTTCAAAAATGCACATTAGCAAAAATGCAGAATCAAATGACCTAGGACATATTTCATCACAAATTTTTTTTTACGAGGACAAAAATCTAATTTTTCTTTTTCACAGCAGGCAAAACCAAAAATGTCATATATTAGAGAGGGTAAAGACTTATTAACCCATTAAAAAATATCGCGTATCTGTTTATTCAAATCAGCATCATGGTCAATTTAACCAAATACTCCATCCATTTTAAAATGAGTGTGTAAGTAACCTTTAAAACAAATTGTTTGAAAATGAGTGTTATGACAAGGGTAATTACATAGAAATTTGCAAAAGCTGACATGTGTAAGTAACCTTTACAAAATTACCACCCTCCTTTTTCTTATAAGGAATAAAATAAAAAATTACCACCACCGTGATTTGGATCAAGTAAAAATGGTGAATATCATCTTCACAAATCACAAGTACAGAAGAAGAAGAAGAAGAAGAAGATGTCGCAGTCAAACTACACTACAAACTGCGCACTTCAGACCCTATAAATCAACATCATCATCATCTGTACTATTCTCTCTCTCTCTCTCTCTCTCTCTCTCTCTCTCTCTCTCTCCTCCATGGCAGCAACAAAACCAAACTCCACTCTCTCTCCACCACCTTCACCCGAAACCCTAGAATTCAAATGGGGTAAAAAACGCGGCAAAGGAGGCAAAAAACGCGACACACAATTCTACGAATCATTCACCTTCGACGGTGAAGATTATTCTCTCTTCGATACCGTTTATCTTCAAAACGGAACTGAGCCGCAATCTGAGCCGCATATCGGTAAAATCATTAAGATTTGGGAAGTTCCTAATCGTGAAAAGGCCAAGAAGGTTAAGATTCAGTGGTTTTTTAGACCCCGTGAAGTTTCCAAGTTTTTGAAGAGGATTCAGATTTATTATAATGAGATTTTCTTTGCTACTGGTGTTGGTAATGGTCTTGCCAATATCAATCCTGTGGTAATTCAATTTTTCAAATTTCATTTATTTTTTTAATTTTGTTATTACATCAATTGTTTAGTTTAATTTAGTTGAATCTATGCGAGTTTAATTGAATCTATGTGAATTTAGTGGAATTTAGTTGAATTTGTGTGAATTTTAATCAATTATGTTGAATCATATGAATTTTACTCAATTATGTTGCTGGTGTTACTCAATTAGTTGAATTGAGTTTAGTTTATATGCACTGTTGGTGTAAAAAAGTTTTACACATGCATACAATGATGTGTAAAAAAGTTTTACACATGCATACAGTGATGGGTTGTACAGTGACAGTGTATATAAATTAAACTCGTAGTTGAATTATATGAATTTAACTCAATTATATGTAGAGATTTAGTTGAATTATATGGATTTTACTCAATTTATTTGGGATTCACCACTTTGAAATGTGGGTCACTAAATAGCGAATTAGATTATTGTTATTTAGTTGGATTTAGTTTGAATTGATGTGAATTTTACTCAATAAAATGGTGAGAGTGTTGGAAAGAGATTGTTAGAGGGTGTGTTGCTAGCACTGCTGCGTAGGATAAGAAAAATTTATGTGGGTTTTGTTGGTTTGAAATAAGGGACGCTAAACAGGGAATTTGATCACCGTCGTTTAGTGGAGTTTAGTTAGAACCCATGTGAACTTTACTCAATTAGTGGAATTTAGTTTGAATCCATGTGAATTTCACTCAATTATATGATAGTGATTGGTGATCTGATTCCCTGTTTAGAGGCACTCTTTTCAAAGTACTGAAACCCACATAAATTTTATTTCTCCTACACAACAGTGCTAGGAACACACCCTCTAACAGTCTCTTTCTAATCCATGTGGATTTTTGTCAATCATATCGTATGGTGAAAGTGTTGGAAAGACATTGTTAGAGAGTTGTGTTGCTAGTGTTCCTTTGTAAGATAAATAAAATTTAGGCGAGTCGATGTCCCATCATTTTGAAATGAGTGCCGTGTGCCGCTAAATAGGGAATTAAATCACTTTCATTTAGTGGGATTTAGTTCGAATCCATGTGAATTTTACTCAATTATACTGTTTACATTGTTGAAAAGAGATTGTTAGAGAGTGTGTTTCTCGTACTTCTTGGTGGTATGGTAAAAGTTGTGTGATCTCATTAACGAGTGTTTTGCTTTTGTAATAAATTCTTATTCAGTTTTGCTTGGTTTGGATTGGAACAGACCATCTGTTACAACCCTAATTGAATTGGCTGTTACAACCCTAATTGAATTGGCTATTTTTGTATGGTGTATCAGGAATCTATTGCTGGGAAATGCAATGTTGTTTGCATTTCTAAGGATGCTAGGAATCCACAACCATCAGATGAAGCAGTTCAGAATGCTGACTTTGTGTTCTATCGCTACTTTGATGTTGGGCAGCGTAAAATAGTGGAGGAGGAGGAGGTAGATGAAAAGAGTGTCGGAATTGATGGTAAGTGGGACTGATCCTAGCTAGTGTGTTTGAATATGCTGGACTATTCAGTAGTAACTTTTTTTTTTTTTTTTGGTAGATTATTCAGTAGTAACTTATTTTCTTTGAATTGTGGAAATCTCATGGTCTGTTTTTTTTCCCTCAAATTGTTGCAGTTAAAAAACTATTTAACAAAATGCCATAGTCAAAAGTTTGCTGCTGCTGTAAAACATTATTTATACAAGAAAGGAGTTGGTGAAGAGTGCCTTGAAAAGTAGTGAAATTGCTTTTCTGAGTAATTAAAAGAAAAAATAGCCAGTCTGTAGTTAAAAGGTAGCTGGCAAATATGTTGTTACATTAGTTACAGAAAGGAGATGTTTAATTTACTTGGAATAGCAAATAACTATGGAGGAAAACCTTCTTAGAAGACAAACTTTAGAGGTTCAATTGTGTTGTTACATTAGTTACAGAAAGGGGATGTTTTATTTACTTGAAATAATAAAAACCTATGGAGGAAAAGCCTTCTTAGATGAATAAATCTTGGAGGTTCAGTTATTTTTGCGACAGAGGAAGTTTTTTTGTCGGGTATACAAATTTGGTGTTTCTGATATTTATTTCTGAAATTTGGTGCCTTTGAATTATTGTAGTTTTATAGCCTGATGTGATTCGTATTGAGTTCACTTACTATCATTGTTATTATTTAAAGGGTTTTTCTATCATGTGCAAATTTGCACATGTTAAGAAGTTTAAAGTGGTAACTTTGACTTGGAATGCATTTTATATTGAATATGTACCTTTTTAATAAATAAGTGTTGTTTTTCAATGAAAAATTACTACTTTTAGATGTCTTAACATGTGCAATGTTGCACATGTTAGACAAACCCTTATTTAAACGAGATTGAGTATGGTTACTTATAAACAGCCATTTGAATCAACTCATAACTTCCTATATTTTAGGTTTTTTTAGATTTGTCTTTCTTTACTAATGTGATGAAGAATCGTGCTGTTATTTGTCTCTCTGGGTATTATTTCCTTGTCCAGTAAATCACGTGATATAAGTGGACACATCATCTCTGCAAATACAATATAGGCAACTGTATTATTTAGCTCTCAGTTTCATGTTTTTCCATAAGATGTTTACTGATGTAAACACATACCTCTTCATTCAAGGATTGTGAACTTTTGATTTACTTCAATGACAATAATGACTCAAATATTTATGTTGTTGGTCAAGCTTTGGTTATATTTTAAAATAAAAGCAAGATGTAAATGATAGTTATTAGCAAAAAAGTTGAGGATTGTTTATTTATGTCAGATTGATGGTATACGCGCTTCAAATGCTTGATACGAGTTTTGGATTTGTTTCAAGGACAATAATGGCATGACTATGATGCAGGTCATGCTTTGGTTACTTTTTTGAATGAAAGCAAGAAATGATAGTTTTTTTTCCGACCTAAATAAGTGATAGCTTGTTATTAGCAAATAATTGAGGACTGTTTATTTATGTCAGATTGATGGTATTTCTATACTCTCATTTGGTTCCTGCTAGGTTTTCACCTATTAAATTATGGATGTGTGGGACTCAACCCAAATTCCCTGCACTCCTGCAATCGGCCGTTGGATGAAGATTGGATAACTTGGAATCAAACTCAACAAATTGGGTTTTAAACGCGACATATAACATGGGCAATTGTATCTTTATCAAACGGCAGAGGTCCGCAACTGCATTGATTCGCAATTTCAGGGAATCCATTTTCATTTTCTGTGTTCTTAGGATGACATGTTACACACCCTTTTAGTAGATTCAATGCTTTCATGTTGATAAGCTTTTGTGTATCGACTAAATTCACATCGATGGTATATACGTTTAGTTTCAAATGAATGATATGAGTTTTAGATCCATGTCAAGGACACATGACATGATTATATATGATGCAGGTCAAGCTTTGAATAATATAAATAAAAGCAAGTAGTGAAAGCTTGTTATTATTGTATAAATAAACTGAGTATTGTTTATTTGTGCCAGATTGATTGTATACACAGAGCTTCAAATGCTGTGTAGAAGGAGATTCAAGCTTATTTTCATCAACTTGGTAGATGTAGATTCAACAAATGATGAGTTTATCAGACAAAAAAGAAAAAAAGAAATACATAAGAAAAACAAATAATGACTGTACATTCGTTGAAGTATTTTAGGTGGATTTACATATTTGTTGGGAGTCCATGTACGAGCATAATAATAGTTTCTGTGGGAATTTACACAATTCTTCCATCAGGACTTGTTCTCAAGCTGGTGATGGTGACCATGAGAAGTTCCAATCTCTAGGCTGTTAGAACTGTGATGAGTTGCTTCGGCTGAGGATGATTTGGCATGTAAACCATGACCGAGTTTCTCACTCTTCATTGATTCATCTACATGCACATCATCTTCAACTGATATAGCTACTGCTTGTTGTCCGAAAGGACCAGGTGCATTGGTTTCCTTGCCCTTTTTATGCTCATCGATATGTATGATAGCTGAGGATGATTTGGCATCATCGGCATGTAAACCATGACCGAGTTTTTTACTCTTCTTTGATTCATCTACATGCACATCATCTTCAACTGATATAACTACTGCTTGTTGTCCAAAAGGACCAGGTACAATGGTTTCCTTGCCCTTTTTATGCTCATCGATGTGTATGATATCGGTTTCTTGTGTCTTCTTCTCTTTCCTTTTCTGAAAGCAGCAAAATAGTACAAAAGTAAACAAAGAAAGCAAGGCAAGGCCGCCAGCACAGACGACCACAACTACTATGACAACGGGAGAGTTGTTGGATTGAGTTGAGGCCATCTTTGTTAATCAATTGATGATTTTCTCAAAATGTTGGTTTTCTATGTTGAATTTGGTGGTTTATGTGCTTTTTTGAAATGTGTATTTATAGGAAATACTTGGTATGGAATAATGCAATTGTTTTAGTAGCTTGACTCTCATGCTAAGTTTCAGAAGGGTTGTTTGTAGTGAAAAACACTTCTCTTCATGCTTCTTTGGCTTATTTTGCTTGTTGATCTGTTTTTTTGTTTAAAATTTTTGTAGGATCTGTTGTTTACGTGAGGTTGGAAAATCTTGTGCATCAAGGGCAATGTATAATTTTGATCGAATATACATGTAACTATTGTTAATTAGCTGTCAATCCATCAATAAAAGAGTGTAGCATCTTATATGAACATGTCTGATGTGTGTGAATTGTTAGAGTGTCACCATATTTCATTGATTCAACCTATTCCTTTAATGAATTGCTATGATATACTATGATGCAAGTTAGAATTATCTTTGAAGTCAGATGTATGTGCTTAGGTTTGATGCACCATATATATAGTTGGTTTGTCATTATGTGGCCTTTTAAATGTCATATATCACTCTAAGTTAGAAATAACAAAATTCACAAAACTATGATTTTTTGTTGTGGTCTTGATCACCCTGGGTCATGATTTACATGCCTCCAGGCTTTGCTAGAATTCTGTGATTTACTTGGCAATGGCACATGTGGAATGTATGTACTTTCTTAAATATGACACAGATCACGGTTCATCTCAGGTGACGGAAAGGTGCCACATTTTCGTACCTACCACAGTAATTGTAACACCTTTATCTTGAAAATGGTTTTAAACGGTACTCATATAGATTGACATCAAGGATCTTTATGTAATAACTATAATTTAAAACAAGTCCAAACTACTTCCATAAATAGATAATACTGTAATTATTTTTTAAAGAAGATAATACTGTAACTGTATATTCGAACATGAGAGAAAAGATATTTTAATGGCTACGTTTGTACTGTTTCCTTTTGTCTTTGCAAATCATGACGTGAAATTATGGTTCATCTTATGTGAAGAAAAAGTCTAACCTTTTCTCATTACGGCAATAGCCATGTTTCAACATTGTATGCCATCCTTGGCGAATTGGTTAAGCAATTTTGTAAAATAGTCTATATGAAAAAGTTTGTTGATTACAAAAAACTAAAACATACATGTGTTTAATAGTTATGTGGAAATTGCTTTCCATTGCTAACCATTTATATGAAGCTACACCCAACTATTTTTCAAGGTAGCTTAAAATATACCTTCCCCCTAATCTAAAAATATCATAATTCCTTGTGCCATTAACGTTTATGCAAGTAATGTTTGAAATACTAGTTTACTATTTTCTTGACCGAGCAAAATAAACACATTTAAATCACAAAATGCAAGGTGAAATAATTATGTATAAACATTGACTTTACAAAGAATAGTAAATGAGCCACCAACTATATTATATAGTGTTGTTGAGTATTATTAATAGTCAGCACTAGCAATATTTTTTGGTTACAAATAAAATGAACTAGAAATTAATTAATGTTCTCATATCCAAAAGAGCACAGTGTAAACAGAGGTAGGCCGTAGGCGGCTAATAAGGATGACTCTTTCGGCTGTCTTAGTTTGACACATTTGGCAAAGGTTGAGTTGAGACACTAAGCTGCCATCTCAATCACTTGCTCAAGCTCCAAAAGAAAAATAAATTAACCATTTTTTATTTATGAATTTATGAAAAGGGTGCCTACAAAAATAATTTATTAAAAATTTCAATCAAATTTAATCTACTTTTATTAATATTCTAATGCATTTTAAATTAAGAGTCCCCGAGACACTCTTTAAACATTCTAAATTAAGTAATTATTCTTTAAAAATATTAAAATTTTCAATTTTCAATCCACTGATTACACAAACTTTCATAAAAAGTTATCATTTAATGTCCCTGTGGACACTGATTAACATTTCCCTTAAATTAGTTATTGGATTTTTTTTGTTAATATTAATATCATTAAAATTTGTATTTTCTTCACTAAGAATTTCGGTGTATTCTAGTCAAAAAAGGAATTTTGTTGTATTAGTTTATAAGCATTAAGCTCATCCAAAAGTGGGACATAGCTCAATTGGGACATAGTCAGTGACTCGTTTCATAAAGAAAAGCCTAAATAGGAGGCTGATGAATCCTTCCACTATCTTTCCTAATGGTCCCCAAACTTCAATAATCTATAAATAGATCTACTTATTAAAGACACTATATATGCATTATAATCTCATACGACTTGCCATATGCTTATATATGAAAATTATACTCTACTTCTCTAGCCTTGTTTTAAAAGGTTAAGGATTGAATTTCATCTACAAAGAAAAAGAGGTTAAGGATTGGAAGAAACTTGAGCACGACTCCCTAAAAATGGATTTGAAGAAGCAAAGATTTGGTTCAAGCAATTCAACAACTCAAACCATAAGATTAGGTAGAAGCTACACAAAACCACATTACCAAAGCTACCATGATGGGACAAAACCAGTGTGGCAAAAAGTTTGGAAAAAACTTAGAAGAGACAAGAAGAAAATATTTGGCTCAACTCCAACAATAGAAGGTATTTATGATGAAGAATCATACTCAATGAACTTTGATAAAGGAAGTGGGTGGATGGAGCCTGATAATCTCCCTTGTTCTTTCTCTTCTCGGTATGCTGATCCATCTAGGATCTTACCACGAAGACATTTGTTGAATTAGTTTATTTATGATTAAAAGATGTAAAAACATAGTATGTATATATGAATGTATTCTTTTTAATTAATTGATTAATTTCAAATTCAATTTTTTTTCCTCACTTTCAACACTAAAGAGAGTGTTAAATCCCATATCCTTTTCCTCTTGAGGTATTAATTTAATACTAACATCTTGATTTTTCCCTTTGGATTTTATATATTGTGAGCAATTTGTGATATCTAACAAGTGAAAATAGTAAGAAGAAAAGAAACTCAGACACTCTTGTGAAAAATCAAGTTCACATATAAAAGGAATTTCATATAAAAGTCTCCACCTATATTTATAAAAATAACAAGTTAACAATTTTATTTTTGAGTTATTGTAGACTGTAGTGGAGGAGAATGGAGATGCCCTTAATTTATCATCCTTCACACAAAACAAAAATATAAAAAATTGTGAGTGACCATTGACCAATGGGTTGAAAATGTGTAAACAGTCATTTCTCAAAGCAAAGCAAAACAGAATCAGCGCCCACAGTATGAAATAAATTCTCTCTCTCTCTGTCTCGTGCAATCCACGCGAACACCACAATCCCTATATAAATCACACACTTTCTTCACTTCAGGCACATTTCATCCATCGTCGTTTTATTCAAAACAAAACACAGTGTCGTGTCGTTTTAACGATGCAGAGTCTTCAACAGAAAGCTTCAGAATGGAGTGGAGTTTCAACAGACGAAGCTTTCTCCATCGATGAAACCAATCTCTTCCAGAAACTTGGTCTTCAAACCTTCATTAACCTCTCCACCAATTTCTACAATAGGTATATTCAATCATTTTTCTATACAATTCAATTTTATTGCAATAATAATAATAATAATTATTATTATTTAATTTTTTGGAAGGGTTTATGATGATGAAGAAGAGGAATGGTTTCGTTCCATATTTGCCAATTCTAAGAAAGAAGAAGCTATTCAGAATCAGTATGAATTCTTTGTGCAAAGAATGGGAGGGCCTCCACTTTTTTCTCAGAGAAGAGGTACTTTTTTTTTGTTTTGGCTCCTGTATTGCACTGACAGTCACACTTCTGATCAAATGCATGTGATTACAGTGTGCCATTTTCTCAAATTATTATTGGTGATTGTATCCGGTGTCTGTGTCTGTGCTTCGTAGCTTAATGTGTATTCTTTTGTATTTGAGGCAGGATCTAAATATTTCTAATGGTTAAAAGTACTTTCTATAGTTTGAAACTGACTGCGCTTGTATTGAAATTTCTATAGTTTTGAGGAAGTGGATCACTAATTTAGTGCTTGAAATTGCATAGCTGGTCAATTTGGTTATTGAAATATTGAAATTCTAGAATGATCTTGAAATTGAAAATTTTCTATTACATTGATATAATTTTAGGGATTAAATTGTCACCTGATTCTATGGTGCATTATTTTGATAAATAGTCTGTAGTGGATCGATGATGGTCCTTGGAAGCAGAAGCTCGTGGTCATCTTTGTTCTCACGAGTTCAACTGTTACTTCATCAGCGCTGGCTTGATAAATACAAAAGAAGATGAGTTGACTTTTGAGGCATTGGTACCAATTAGGTCACCATCACAATTGTTAGGATGAGACCATGAGCTTCTGCTATCAACAAGTACCAATTAGGTCACCGTCACACTCGTTAGGATGAGGATGAACGCGTGCTTATACATTAGACATGCACTGTACGGTCTGTACCGTAAGTCCTTATTGTAGTGTTGGGTGATAGTGCCAGTCTTTGAACCAGAAGTTTATTTGACTGAGTTTGACTACTGTATTACTTAAGTCTTAAATGAATTGTTCTTGATGGGAAGAATGAATGAGAGATCATTGTATAATGCCAAGTGATGATGTTGTTTCTTTCTGTATAAAATATCTTTGCTGATGGGATGTCAATTAGTAGTTTCAAAACCTATAGCTATCCTCGAATGATGTTTGCTTAGCAAAATGTGTAGAGATGTGTCCAGAAGTTGCTCTGGTTAGTGCAGTTATCAAAGAGTAAGCCAGAGAATATGTCAAATGCGGACTGCTTTAGTGAAGTTCGCTGTCATATTATGAAGTTATGTAAAAAAACTTTAGTGACCGCGGAAAAAAACTTTAGTGCCCACAAACTTATTAGAGAGAAAAACTCAGTTTTCTTTTAATGTGATAACTACGGCGGTTTCTAGAATGGGGAAGTGTCTCATATAGTCAACAATGGATCAATGTTTGAAAAAGTTATAAAGACATGGATGATTCTGAACTTCTACTTAAAGTTGACGATGTTGGTTGTCGTCAAAGTTTTGAACGATTTTCAAACATTAGTCCACTGTAGATCACATGGGACACTCCCCACCCTAGCAATTGCCAATAACTATAACTACTAGTGGATCCCCCATCAGTTGTGGACTTGTGGTGGGTTCTTGAGTGATAAGATGTCCTTTTCTTTATAATAAGTGAGTTTGGATAATCTTCTCTACAAATACTCAATTAAAAGAAGTGTAGTGCTAAAAATTACGAAAGAATTGGCACAAGAAAAGCAAGAATGGGTTTGGATAAGCTAAATATTAGGATGTCAGTCTTTAATGGAAATCAGGCGCATGTTTTGTGAAAATCAACGGTGCACAATGCTTTTGTGCATTTCGTTTTTTAACATCCCGTAACAATAAGCATTTCCGTTAAAAGAATCATCTAGTTTTAACAGCTTCTAGTATAAGTTAAAACAACTCTCATTTAACTTTTCCATTATGAATAAAGCTACACCAAATGGGGTGTAGCAGTATGTTAACTGAGATACTGATAAAAACGTTTACATGATTGTGAAGTTTCTGTAATAATCGTTTGTAATTCCATCCATTAATCACATTTGTTCTGTGTCCTATTTTAAAAGGATGCTTGAATCTTTTTTTCCGGTCGAAAGCAGATTGTTGGAAAATAAATAATTGAAACTGAATGCCATACATAAAAGGACAAAATGACCAATGTTCAAAAGTTTGTGTATTGGTCTCATTCATCCTGGTTGGAACTTGCTGCTTCTTTTCATCTACTGACTTCTGAAGTTTGAACATTGAACCTTTGTTCCTTCCTTGATATATGGCAGGTCATCCTGCTCTAATTGGTCGACATCGACCATTTCCAGTCACACATCAAGCTGCAGAGAGGTGGTTACATCACATGCAACTAGCATTGGACACTACTCCAGATATAGATGATGACTCAAAGATCAAAATGATGAACTTCTTCAGGTTTATTTTCTTACTTAAACTGAAACTTCCAGCTAAATGGTTACCTGTGATAACAATTAACATCACAATGCTCTTGTTTTTCAGGCACACTGCGTACTTTTTGGTGGCTGGTGATGAGCTAAAGAATCCAAACCAACAGATACCATGCAAGCATGCAGCTGGAAAAGACAATTCATGATTAACAAAACTTTATAAGTTTTCTTTTGTTTGTTGTCTTATTATTTTAACTTTCAATGCTCTTGCCGTCTGTCAGTTGGTTTTGTCTCCTCGCACTAGCCTATCATTTTGATTCCATAATTTACCTGTATATCGGTCCCAGCTTTTGGTCAAGATTAAACGTCTATATGTCTATCTATCCATGACTATGTAACAATCTGAAAATACTTTCAAAAGTGTTCCCACCAACAATATACTTCATGTCACTGTCCAAAAAAATAAAAACAGTACACTTCAGTCATTTTATAGTCTGAAAATAAATCTACAATCTATAATATTCTCCAACTTCAGATTATTTTTGAATTAAGGCTATAGCAGACTGCACTGCTACATGTGCCTGCTTTGCTACAATGTTAAACATTATATTTGCTGTTTTATAAAAAGAATGTATTTATTAGTTATTCAATTATTAGTTAGTAGAGTTTTTCCGAACAATTCGTTCTTTTAGCGGAGCTCATTAACCACTTGGCTGTAGCAACTGCTAGGAAAAAAAAAATAGAATTGGAGAACGGTAGAAATGACTTCTTTAAGTCTTTACTAAGAATGTTTGCTTCTCGGGCTCATAAAAAACGACAAAAACCTTCTTGCAGTTTATTTTATTGAAACAAATTGGTCTTTTTTTGTGACCAAAATGGTTCATGTTTCAAAATGTTTGCACCATTATCTTTTTAAATTTTATTTTTTTGTTTTCCATTAAAAATTGATGATGTGTGATATATTATGGTGCTGACATGTTAAGCCACATACATGGCATGACCAACTAGACCCTTGGTAAAATATTTTATTTTTTCATTCATTTTTTTATTATAAAAAACTCAATTAAAGTTCATCATCTTCATGTTCAAAGCAAGTCCAGAATTGTTGTTACATCTAGATGCACATAAGCAATTGCTACAACTATGTTAGGATTGATAAATCCCAAGAACAAGTTTATAGCGCTTGGTCCCTTAATTCTTGTCCATTTTATCCATGCTTAAGGCATCACTCTGCGCCCTCCAGATTTTGTTCTCTCAGTTGAAGAACCTTTTTGTTTTAATAGACTAGTGGCCTAGCGACCACACACACACACACGGACAAGGGGAGTGGGGAGGGTGGCCTAGCGTGCCATTCTTCTAAGGATATTGCTCTTTTCCCTTTTAAAATTGCTTATTCTTCCTTTTAAAATTGCTCATTCATCGATATGAACATTTTTCATATCGGTGAATAAGCAAACAAAAGGGAGAAGACAATTTCCTTCTTCTAAATACCCCTAACAACCCTACTGTAACTTTTCCAGCACTATTGTATTTTTTTTATGTCATGTCGCAATAAAAAATCAGCACAAGTAAACAGTGGAAATGAGTGTTAAATTATGTTATAATGTACCCTACGGTGAAACGAAAACTATGATAGCTACACACATTAATCCTCGCCATATTTTTGCATCCTAACTTTTTCCAGCATTATTGTATTTTTTTAATTTAAATTTGAAGTGTTAGACAAGTAGCACAACAAGCATGACTTTTAGCAATTTAGAGTTAGGGCTTTTGTTTGCTTCTTAGTGACGACTGCATTTCAACTACTTCACCATTAAAATCAAATAGTCGTTGTAGGAAACACAACCTCAATTAATCTTGATGGTGAAAGAAATCAAAAGACACGTCTATTGTATGAATTACACAATTAGATCTTATTAATATATTAATTTAACGAAGAAATCAAATGTAACATTATGAGATAAATATTTTATTACTACGATGAAAAAGAAAGATGTCCTATCATTTCAATAACCTTGATTTGTATACTTCAATGAAAACATATAACAGTTTCCAAACAGATGGCATCGTACAATTTGTTTTTTGATAAGATGATAATGGATAAGATGGATAATGCATAAGATTGTAAAAGTTGTTTTGGCCATCACATAAAAGACATTGTCTAGGAAATAAAAAGTAGATATCAAATATTTATCAACATAGTATGATGCAAGGTGTTTGGGACACCTTAACTATTTGGTTTAAGATTTGTGTGCATGGAAAAACATATGTTTAGAGAGGTTAACATCTTAAATATAA
>Ga0315914_1007874_pt1 | contig 14540 bp, 6 predicted proteins | sample MpolenodulesMG_FD_203920 | JGI IMG/M metagenome (GOLD analysis project Ga0315914, IMG submission 203920) | Medicago polymorpha root nodule microbial communities from Los Angeles, California, United States - elongated nodules | ecosystem: Host-associated > Plants > Roots > Nodule | place: USA...
GTTTCGTTCTTCAAGGATTCTAATAATAATCAACCATGAGAATAGGCTTGATTGTTAGAGGAACACACTCACTGCACCTCGAGAGAGGCTTTGATACGCTAAAGAGAAACTTGTCTTTAGAAAGTAGATCCAATATAAAGTTATGGTTTATGGTTTGTTTGTGAAGGATTCATTATCATGATGAACCAATAATCCCAAGGCGCCTTTTATTATTATTGTTTCAAAACCTTTAAAACCCAATCTTTATAATCAAATTCTCTTCTAATCATCTTTTAAAAGTCAATCAAATTGAACAACTCCCTGTTGGAACGATACTCTCTTTTTACTACTTCGGCAAAACCGTACACTTGCGGTTTTGCTCATCAGTCCAGACTTTTGGTGAAAGTGTTGCCAAGAGATTGTGAAGTAACAAAGGGAAAAATGTTCCCTCTATGTCTGAAACCCCCAAAGGAAAAAGTGATACTTCTGTGACAGAAACTCCCAAATCAAGGACAAAGACTGTTGGTGTAAGACCGAAGAAAGGCTGGAGCAAGGTGAAGATTACTGCTGGAAGATCTAAGAAGAGGAAGGTTGTGTCCTCGAGTGACTCTAAGTTTGATGTTGAGGAGGATGTTCTAAACATCATTCCCTCAGCCACAAAGAAGTCTGTTGGAAAGAAGACTCAACAGAATGTTGACAATGTGCCCATTAACAAGGTGTCATCCACTACCCTGAAAATGCTCAAAGGTGGAAATTCATTTTTCATAGGAGGTTGGCCTTGGAGAGAGAGAGCTGGGTAAGGAAGCCTTGGAGTGTGAAGTTGTGATGGAGCTCATCTAGGAAGCAGGGCTACTGAAGACAGTCTGCAACCTTGGAGACTACTATGAGAAGCTTGTGAAGGAATTTCTGGTAAATGTTCCTAGAGATTGTGATAACCCCTTGAACAAAGAATATCAAAAGGTGTTTGTTAAAGGAGAATGTGTCAACTTCTCTCCCAAATTATTAACAAGTTCTTAGGAATTGATGAAGTTGGTGTTGCTGAGGTGGAGGTGACTGATAACCAAGTGTGCAAGGAGATTATTGCGAATCAAGTGAAGGTGTGGCCTAAGAAAGGAAAGATCTCTTCTAGAAAACTGTCAGTGAAGTAATCCATCCTCAACAGGATTGGTGCAGCAAATTGGGTCCCAACCACTCATTCCTTTGACATTACCATAAGTTTGGGTAAATTTATTTTTGTTGTTGGCTCGAAAGCTAAGATAGACTTTGGAACTTATATTTTTGAACAAACTGTTAAACATGCTAAAACTGATGCTGTGAAGTTCCATATAGCCTTTTCCACCTTGTTGTGTAGCATTATTTTAGATCAGCACCCTATTATTAAGACTAATGTTGATGTTCCTAAGAAGAGGGAATCTCCTCTCACTTTGCACTACAAGCTGTTTGGAAAGCATCATGTTCCAGACATTGTTGGAACATCTGGAGTTGGTCCCACTGCAGGTCTTATGTCCAGCAAGGAGATAGTGGCTGCTTTGAAAGATACTAGTCAAATGTTTGATGAAAGGAAGACTCAGTTTGAGCTGATGATCCAAGCTTTGAAGAGTGAAGATGCTGCTACTGAGGGTGAGCATGTAGGAAGTAAGGAAGAAAAAGCAGATGATGCTGGTAATGAGGATGAAGAGGAAGCTTCTAATAGCAGTTCTGATGCTGCTTAATTTGTCGGACCATTTTTTTTATTTTTCCTGGATTATGGTTCCTCTTTTCTTTTATGGGTTATGCCCTGGATATTTTTGTGCACTTAATGTGCCTTGGTCTTTAATATTATATGGTACTCTGCACTTTACCTTTTATTTTGGTACTCTATGTTGATTATTGTGTGAAGAATTTCTTTTGGCTTAATTTGTGGCTAAAAAGGGGGAGTAGATATGGCAGTATTTGTTTGATAGTAGTATGTTTCTGATGTTGTCCCTGATATTGAAACATCTTTCTCTTAGTCTCATGTATGCATATATTCAGGGGGAGTAGTAGAAATATCTGTGTTAGTAGTCACTCAGTGGTTGATTCTTTGAGAGGGAGTGATACTATGAAATGTGTTTGGTTGTGATAAGCAGGATGTGTTAAAGAATGTTGAAACATCCAGGTGGAAGCTGCTTATGTGTGTGAGAATTTATTTTTCCCATTCTGATTATTTTTTATTTGTGAAGCAAAGATGTTTTCTGTTTTCGCTGCTGCATGCCTCTAATTTTCTTTAGTGATACTCCACAATTTTATTTTCTCATGTTCATGTTGAAGATTTTTGTAAAGAATTGGAAGTGGTTTTATGAGTTATGTTATACTTCTTCATGTCTGTATGATTATGCTGTTGACTGAAGAATTATTTATGTGGTATCTCTTTAGTTTATATGTATGGTATGTTCCTTTTGTCATGGTTGTGTGCTTATGATGATTTGAAGAAATGTATGTGTGGTCTCCATCTCGCTTGTCTGTATGGCCTCAGATTGTTTTAGCCAAAAATTTGACAAAGGGGAAGATTGTTGGATATTTGTATATTAGCCTCATCATTGCTAAAACATAAAACAAATATACAAGCAAGATGTCGGATATGATGTTTCAACATGTTGGTACGGTTCAGTGTGCCCTGATTAACGCGCGCTTTATCTATTTAAGGAATCCTCGCCTATTTACTTGTTGGACAAGACGCGTGCTTTTTGTCCGGAACCAGCTGCGTGATTATTTCCTAAAGTAGTGACAATATTTTAGGAAACTTTGGATGTGTAGTTGTTGTTCCTAAACTTGTTCCAACATTTTAGGAAACGATTGTGTTTGTTCCTAATTCTTGTGAAGCAGATCAGCTCTTGGATCTATAGTGTTTCTGAAGCCCAACAAGTTGATTCAGCCCGTACAGCTTCAGAGTATTTATACAAGGACGCAAAACCTAATTCATTCATTCAAGCTGTCACTTGATATTAGTGCTTTTAGGGTTTTGAGTCATTGTGAATTGTGAGCCTTTCTTGTATCACCTTGATGCAAGTATAGGACTGTGTTATTAAGTTGTAAGTGTGTATTGTAACACCTTAAACCCCGCCTATTATTTTCTAATAAAAATTCAATAATTAATTAAACATGCAAGGGTGTCACACATTTTCTTCAATTAAATTAAAAACGTAGCAGCGGAGTAATTTTTTTTCAAAACATCAAAGTAACTGTCACATTATTTGTATCAACATCAAAACTGAATAACTAAATTCAAAGACGAATTCTGAAACCTAATCTAAAATAAAAGAATCCCCAATCCTGAGTGTCGCAGATCAAACCATTGACTCGATAAAGACTCCCAAAAGCGATAAGTAAACGAGTAGGCTCCAAAGCCTTCCTTAGAGAGTCACTGCTACTAAACTTCTTCCTGCAAATCTACACCACAAGAGTGCAGACGCCCAACCCACCACTAGAGGGTAAGAATATATTCAACATAAGAAATGCATAGACACATGAATAGATCTAGATAAAATAACACTTCAATTACATTTAGGCATGTATACATCATAGGCATGTATACATCATAGGCAGATAATATTTGCATTTAAACATGTACCTTCATTTAATAAAAATCAATAGACATCAATCAACATCTTATATAACATACAAGTATCAACACTATTTAAGTATATCAAGTACGCATTTAGACAAAAATACAGATTTTTTTTTTTTGCTAAGCCAGGAGATTGGACATGCATCAAGGGGAAGCAACGACATCCCAACTAGGTTGGCACCCCGCAGAACCCCCATCCTATACCGCCAATCTCAGAAAATTTTATTAAAAAAAAGGGGAAAAAGTACAAGAGGGGGGACTAGGCCAAAACCCTCAAAATACAAAGAAAAAACAGCAAAAAAAGAAAATAAAAATACAGATCATTTACACATAATCATATAGAAGCACATCAATAAATATCACATCTTTAAATAGTCACACATCTTTAAATAACACATCTTCATATACACTTGCAGTTATGTATGCAATGTCCCTAAGTCGACTTTATATGCATGTGGTACCGGTTTTGGATATCAGAGGTATGTTACTGATTTGTCCCCCATCTTTAAATCACATCTTTAAATCGGACTGATCATTAATGCATGAACACCAAGTAATGACTCAACAAATGCACGTCTTTAAATGACTCGACAAATACACATCTTTGAATACCATTATCGTCTAATATCACATCTTTATATAACACATCTTTAAATCACACATCTTCAAATAGCACATCTTTATATAACACATCTTTAAATCAAACTTCATCAAATAACACATCTTTATATAACACATCTTTAAATCACGCATCTTCAAATAGCACATCTTAAAATAAAAAAATAAAAAGAGAATCTAATAATCAATGCTTTTCCAAAATAAGAGAAATAAATATTTATAAAAATAAACAACCAATTTTAGAATCCATATCTCAAAAACAATTAGAAGAATTCAATCCTTATTTTTATACCACAAACTATATTTGCAATAATAGTGGTTAAAAGTTATACATGATATTTAAAGTCACTAGGCCTATAGTTATTCATCCTGCTATCATCTAGAACAATCTCCCGCAATTCAACTCGTTTTGAAGGACAAATTACTTCACTATTTCATAAATCATGATGCTTAAACAATAAACAATAAATATTTTGACTTATGTATATACACATAATCCTTTAGAAGTATATACACGTTTTATAAGTATAATACAAATTAGCAAAAATTCATAAACAATCATCAGTGCAACACAAATCACAAATAAATCACTAAATAATCGATATGCATAATTAATATGTGCATCTTATTGGATAGTTCACCTATAATTCGTTACCTTTACACAACCACGTTAGAATTTATCACTTTAGTCTTGGAATATAGGTAATTAAATAAAAGAATTTATACCACAGTGACTCAGAAAGCAAGATAGGTCGAATCAACATACATGTATACACAGGAACAATAACTCGGCACCTAAACACAATCGAAAATGGTTCAAGGAATATGTATTTACTTACGGAATCAATTCATAGACTATAAATCAAACATAAAGCCATAGCAACATGAGAGAACACAATTTAACAAAGATTCATCACAATTTATAAACTACAAAAACAAATAAAAAATCTTCACTACCCACATGTTCATACAACCCTTATGATGAGTAGAGACTCCCCCCGTAGCTCTAATTTTGCGAAATTGATGATTTACTACGTAAAATCTTTCTCTAGGTTCTTCTCGCTATGCCTCCTTACCTCTTCCCTCCACAACCCTAGTTTTTCTTTTGCAGCTTTGTTTCTCTCTTTCTTGGTTACCCTTCTTTTCTAATTCTCTTTTATAAGCTCTAATTGAGTTTGTTACCAATCTTTTTAGATTACTATATGTTCTCTAGCTTTGTTACTAATCTTTTCGGATTACTATTTGCACCTCTAGATTTTGTTACTATTCTTTCGGTAACTAAACCACCTTGCTATTCACATATCCCTTTGCTTATATCATTAAAACATTACTCAACTCACTATTCTTTTCTATCCAATTTTACTAATTCACCTCCGTTCGCACTCTACTTTCTTATTCTCTCTAAAAAACCCTATTTTCATCCTAAACATTATTTTCTCTCACTCTTTAACCAACTGCACAACCCATCTACATTCTCCTTACCTATTCTTTCAATAAATATGAATATTTAAATTAATACTACCTAACAACCAATACTACTAATAACAGTAATACTAATATTATCTAATAATAATATTAATAAACAATATTAAAAATCGGGATGTTACATGTATACTACTCCTAAGCTTTGAAACACGGAGTTAGTTTGTGTTTGAAGGTAACTTCATCATTGTGTTTGTAATCATATAATCACAGGGTGTGTGATTGAGTGGAAGTGAGATGGGATCTCATATCTAGGAGTTCCTAGGTTGAAGTCAGTACGAGTAGGTCCTAGGTGATAAGTTGTATACTTGGAGTTTGCTGAGAACTTAGAACAAGGACTACACTAGTGGATTTCCTTCCTGGCTTGGTAGCCCGTAGCGTAGGTGTGTTTGTCACCGAACTAGGTTAACAAATCTCTTGTGCCTTTTACTTTCTATCTTTTACTTTTACCTTGTTCTATTTGTTATTGTTAGCACGATGTTTAAACATTAATCTCAACATATGTTTTGTGTCTGGTGTTGAAACATCGTATAAAACATATGGAAGCTAACGTGCTAGAATTTCACATAAATTCAAAATTATTTATTCTTTAAAAAACATGTATATATATTTTTTAAATTAACTATTAAATGAAAATTGACAGGAAAGATATCTAGAAGGAAACTAATTAAATAAAATGTTCTAAATTATTCTTCAAAATTCATTATCCACATCCTCATTTTCTAAAGAGTTAATAGGAAAATAAAATAAACATCAAAAAATATTTTAAATTACAAGCTAAACATCATTCTTTCTTCAAATCGTCAAACTCATCAATACCTAAAATGTTGGTTGTAAAGGTTTAGTATTCCTAAGCCACAAATATACAACCATATAAACATAAAAGCACAAGATAAGACGAACAGTAAAACACTCACAATGTAAGAGTCACAAGCTCAATACAAATAAAAGTAATTAAAATATAAACTTTATGGAAATGATGCATGAGATGCAACTAGACCATGATCTGGATATCGCCCCCAATTGGCATATTATAATAATCGCCCCATTTGACACCTAAAGACAAATCGTCCCATTTGGGGAATAAAAAATCACCCTATTTGGCACAATGACAAATCGCCCCATTTAGCACTTATGAAACAACTATATGCCATGCTATGCATAATGTATACTCTTTTAAATCATCATCACTTTGACAACTTCAATAAAAAATTCACACTTTCTTCAAACCTCTTTTCTTGTAACAACAAGCCAAATTACAACATAATGCCTTCCTATGCTACAAAAAAATGAGACTCTTTCACACTACACATGATATGCCACAAGAATTATTCAATATCTCTTTATTTATATTAAAATCTTACTCCTTTTATTAGGACAAGAGCTCTACTACCAACTTAACATATGATTTTATAACTGCATGATTGTACGGAATACCGCTCTTACCTCTTGATGATTTTCATCCGACACAAGACGTTCCAAAAATTGGTTACACACCGAACGCACGAGCAAGTCATTGAGGCTCTTTAGACCAACTACAAGTAGAGTGGATTGAGGCTTAGAATTTTGATGAGCAAGATGAAGATCGGAATGATTATGGGGCGTGAGATTTCTAAAAGTAAGGATATTCAAGTATTGGTGTTGACTAAGGGATTTCAAATAATATAAATGCGGCAGAAGAATTGAAAACGTATGACATTTAAAGAGGGGAATAAATTGAAATTAAAGTGGAGGTTATTAGAGTATTATGGTTGTCTGTTCCTAGAAATCAAGAAGGCATTCAAGAAGGCATTTAGAATGAGAATATATTATACACTTCTAAGGAGGGAGAGAGAAACCGTGGGATGAAAATTTAAAGCCAAGAAAAATGGTTTTCATTGGATTTTGGCAATAAGAGGAAACAAATTAATGAAATTTATTACTTTTTTTTTCTTCGGTTTTTTAGTGAGAGAAACTCTAAATTTTCTCTAAATTCTCTTTCTCTTTTTACTTTCTTTCATTCACAATAAGTGATTTTCCAATACATCAAGTTTTTGCTTTTGTGTTTTTTCATGATTTCGTCATCCGAGTGCGACGTTGTTTGATTTCACGTCTTGTTGCGGTGTTCGTTTGATTCATATTGAAAGATCAACGTCAGTCAATCACAGATTCAATCAATGATTTGGGTGTCAATGTTGCAGATCCATAAGCATGGGTATTCTGGTGATTTAGATTTTATCGTATTATTTGTATGCATTTTGCCATTGTATGCTATTAACTTGGATGTTGTGAGTTTGTTCGCAGATTCACCCTTTACGTTTTTAGGGATGTTAATCATGTTATTGTATCTCATGTATTCTATCAATTTGAATGAATGAATATCATTTTGCTTTTGTAAACTAATTGAAACAAATTGATCAATCTCTTTTATTTGACATAAAATGACGTGGGTATGGATTTAAAATGGGGAATGATTACGTCTCTTTTCTCTTTCTTTCATTCTAAATAAGTAATTTTCACATACATCAAGTTTTTACTTTTGTGTTTTTTCGTGATTTCGTCGTTCGAGTACGACGTTGTGGTTTTCGTTGTCTTGTGCGACGTTGTTTGATTTCACATTGTGTTGCGGTGTTCATTTGATTCATATTGAAAGATCAACTTCAGTCAATCACAGGTTGAATCAATGGTTTGGGTGTTAATGTTGCAGATCCATATGCATGTGTATTATGGTGATTTAGATTTTATCGTTTTATTTTTATGCATTCTACCTTTGTATGCTATTAACTATAATATCCCACTCGTCAATTAATGGAATATTACCAGTCGAACGTGTCAGAAAATAAATGTCCATGAAAGATTAATGTAACGAAGGATGTGATCATGCAGTGACGATCAAGCACACGTTCAGTTACCGGTATCAAGTTAAATGCGTTTAAGAAGGAAGCACATTTTAGTACTTTCAAGTATGGAATATTTAAGCAAGTTAGGGGCAAGATTCTCATTGTTTTCATGTTACTTCTCTCTCTAACTTACAAGATCAGAATTCTTCCTCCTACTTCTCTCCAAGTTTCGACCCCAAACTTCCCTCCTTCACTCAATCTTCTCTAATTTTGTCACTCTAGAAAGATCAAGAGTTAGTAATGGGTTTTACATGGTGAATGCATTAAGAAGAGCATGATTCAACATTCTTTCAAAGTGTATTCTCAAGCTAGAGGCTTTGCATGTCCTAGGGTTTAGTTAAGATTAGAAACTTGGAGTGTGCTATAAGAATTGGTAAACTTACAATTGGAGCAATTGGAAGCAATTTTGAGCAAGAGAATCAAAGCTAGAGTTTTGTTAATGGAGCTTGAAGATTGGGGAAAGTTGGAGCCTAAAATCATGCATGTTGCAGAGATCTTCTAGGTGAGTTGTTAGATAGAACCCACCATTGGGATTGTGTGATTATTCATGTAAGAAAGTATGAAGTATAGGTTATGAAATTTTCCCCTTTTACATGGCATGCTCATAAATCTTGTTAATACTTGCCATCTTAATGTTATTGTTAGTGTCTATATGATTTTCAGGCTTGAAATATGCATTGGGTCCTTTGATTTGGAGGTTTTTAGAGAAAATTGTTATTTTACACGTTCTGTTCTGTCATGGCCCGCCGGGCACGCCAAATATCGCCATGGCGGGAAACTGGCAACATAAAGCATGTTTCCTGCTGGTGTGTCACCAGGGCGGGAATGACAGTGCAGAGACATGTAAATGACTTGTTCCGGGCAAGCAGCGATTGCTTTCCATTCAGTTTTTCAAAGGTTTCTTATAAATATAAATCCCTCCAATCCAATGATTCCTTGTCAATGTTTCAAGCCATTTTATAAAAAATTAGGAAGCAAGTATTAAGATAGATTAGTGAAGCATGGCACACAAGATTTAGATGACAAGTGATACGCTTGGGTAGCATATGATTTTCTAGGCATTGGGGAATATGTAGAGCCTCGACCTAGATAGTCGAGAACAACAAGCTAGTATGTAACATAAGTTCATTAGGTATAAGTTATGTATGCTTAAGAACAAGCAATTAATGATTCACCGCTAAACGAGTAGATTACGGACTCGTGGTGGTCATTAAAGTAATGATAAGTATGAGCAAGCAAGTATAAGCATAAAAAATTTATGTATAATTAAGACTTTAAGCAAGATGTAGGTGTCGTGTCTCTCTGTTATCCACGCCAAGGGGGATACGAGAGGTTCACGCCAAGGGGGACGGGATATGCTCTGCAAGGTAGGTCCGCACGACACTGAGGGAGTCTGATGTACCTTAGCTAGGAATTCATCGGTAAAGTAAGGCATTGTACTCAGGCTTACTCCACCCGATACACTCCGTAAAATGAACCAAGATAATGTTTTTTGTTACACGCTAACTTCTAACATAATAAATGACTAGGAATATGCTATGATACGATTATGATATGCTATGAGACGTGTCTAAGCTTAAGTGTAAAGACAAGTTTATAAAGATATATTGTCGACGATCTTAGTACCTCCCCGATCGTCCAGTTAGAGACCATGTTATGAATGACTCTTGTTTAGGTCTTGATGCATTCATCGTATCTTGACATAGCGGCCTTAGGTTCCCTTGACCACCATAACATGTATGACATAAGACAAGACTTGTAAGTTAAGATACGAAGAGCCTTATGACGATATTAGTATGCATGATCGTCTAGGTGAGCATGTTCCGCACACGTATAATCAACCGACATATTGTATTTTAGACACGTGGTAACCCTAGGTTTTCCCTGAGGTTATCTATAGCCTAGGATTAGGTAGAACTCGCTGAGACATTACGTCTCATCCCAATCCTCTTTTGTTTCAGATTAGCAGGTTGATTTAGTAAGCATGTGGCCATATGGATAATCAATGAGGGCTCGTTCGTACTAGTTGCAAGATTCTCTTAAGGATTCAAATGACTTCAGGAACAAAAAATGCGTTTAAAAAAGCTGGAGTGAAAGTGGAGTCCTTGGAGGAGCTTGCGAAGGGGAAAGTTGATGGCATTAAAAGAAGTAACCATGTACTTTTAGAAAAAAAATTGCCATATGGTGCTACAAAAAATGAACGTGGTGATGTTAACAAAAAAATTGACCCCATTGAAAAGGATACATGCAGTGCTCTCCCATCTTCAGGTCCCTTATTGGAGGCATGAATATATAGCTCGACACCACATGAGACCTTACACGCCAAATTTAATCTCTGGCTGATTGTACCTTTGCCAAAACCACCTGATATTGGTAAATTTTCATGACTTAATTTGTATATATTACTTACCACCAAGTGTACAACAATGCAATATTATTTGTTTCTAGTGCCGCAATTGTCCTCCAACTATTTGGTGAAATCCCAATGTGTCAAGTGTTTGTTTGAAATGTTGTTGTTAGCAGGAGCACTAATAATGGGCCTGAATTAGTTGATTTTTATTTAGTAAATTGCTCTTCTCCCATCAAAATTTGCTCACTCTAAAATGAACTTTCCAAAATACCACCATGTTCCTTAAGTCACGCAGATGTTAAACCCAACGTGACTTCGTCAAAGACTGTTGTGACCAGAGGAGTGCACAATATGGGGCTGTTTTAAAATTTCAATACACGTAGAAATTATTGTGGCTATGCGTTACACATTTAGGGACGAAAATAACAAATTTAGCATTTTATCACAAGCTTAAACCCAATGCACATTAGTCATCCCTAACCTCATAAAACAATTCATAACATTTGCATGGCAAGCATTAACATCAATTGATACAATTCACGGTACATTGGAAACTAATGTCTTAATCGTTCTAACACTTAACATATAGCTTCCACAAAAAAAAAGCGTGAACACCGTTCGCTACGAATGGCTTAACTTGTTTCTCTGCTGACTCATTCAACACTCCAAACGTTAGAACCTTGCCCACTTTGGGCATTCAAGTCTTTGGCTTCATTCACATATCACTATCCCTGAGAGCTTCCCGATCTCATTGAAGTATGTCGGCTTCTCCATTCTGAGTCTCTACTCACCACTAATACGAAATACCTTCACACAAAGTGTCGAATGCCGTAGAAATACTCCACCTTGTTTCTATCAACGCCTCGTGCTCCCGGAGGAGTTTAATTTCATCCACTGGGTTCACTGGCCACCTTCTGACTCAGTTACATACTCATTGTTACTTGATCTGAATTCCTACTTCCCAATTCATCCCCATCACATACTTTGCTCCTCCTGGGTCTTATTCAGCTCTTAGGTATCCGTCCTAATCGTCGAATGCTAAATTGAGTTGATCGGGCTCAACTAACAACAACAATTAGAACATTTACCCGGAACCCAATGGTCCCACTACCTTAGATGAAACTTAATGACCCATGGCACGATCTGAATCGACCTGCTCTGATACCAAATGTAACGCCCAGACTAAACGTATCTTGAAAGTTTAGCATGTGCATTATCTTTAGTACTGGATACATTAAAATTTACAACATAAATTCTTCGAATGAATATTTTATACAACAATGCGCGTTCGTACAATCAACAACACACTACTACTAGTCCAAAACATAGGAAATACATCCTTGAAATCCAAACATCCTGCAACGGTACGAACGAACACTTGATTATTATCCATTCGGCTACAAGCCTAGTAAGTCCAGCCATATCAACCTGCTGATCTGAAACAAATAAGGATTGGGATGAGGCATAATGTCTCAGTGAGTTCCACCTAATCCTAGGCTATAGGTAACCTCGGGAAAAACCTATGGTCACCATGTATCTACAATACAACCTACCGGTTGATTATACGTGTGTGTGCTTGCTTGCCTAGACGGTCGTGCATACTAGATCTGTCGTAGGTTCTTCGTATCATAACTCATAAGTCTTGTCTTACTCTACATGTCATGGCGGTCAAGGGAGCCTAGGACCGCTATGTCGAGATACGATAAACGCATCAAGACCTATACATAAGCCATTCATGACATGTTCCTAAACTGGACGATCGGAGAGTTACTAAGACCGTCGACAGTGTATCTTCACAACTTGTTCTATAGCATAAGCTTGTACATATTCTTGACTTAATATAACTTATCATAATCTCAATGCATGATTTATTCATATTAAGTTAGAGGTTAGCGTTGAACAAACATAATTATCTTGGTTCATTTTACAGAGTGCGTCGAGTGGAGTAACCCCGAGTACAATCCCTTACTTGACTGATGAAAACCAAGCTAAGGTACATCGGACTCCCTCAGTGACGTGCAGGCCTACCTTGCGAAGCGTATCCCGTTCCCCTTGTGAGAACCTTTCGTATCCCCCTTGGCGTGGATAACCGAAAGACACGACACCTACATCTTACTTATGGTCTTGATCATACATGATAACTTATGTTAGTGCTTACTTACTTAGTCATTCTTGCTCATATGTGAAGAGATTATGCCTATCAATTCACAACTTAACTTGCTTAGGGTTCTTGCTAACTTTCTAGTTCTCGACGATCTATGTCGAGGCTCTATGGTTTTACCCCATTCTTAGTTTAACACTACCCGAATAAACATGATTAAACTCTCTCAAGTGCCATGGTTGTTGAAATATGTTCATATGTCTCATGCATTTTCCGTTGGAAACTCAAGTGTCATGGTACATTAGGTTATTAGAGATTGAGGGTTTTCTTTAGATTAATAAGCGTTAAATAAATGGTTTCGGATGGCATACAAGGCCCTAAAGTCATCTCAAAGTGAAACTTGGTGTGCCATTTTCGCCGGAATTTCGCTGATAGCGAAATGGCTCTGTCAGCTGTCTGGAAATTTGGCTAATAGCCAAATATTTGGCTATTAGCGAAATGGTTCTGGGAAATTTTGCTATTAGCGAAATAGCGAGTTTCTTTGTACCAGAAGTGCAGAAATTGCAATTTTTGATGTTTCACCTCAATTCTCAACAACCTAAAGCACCAGAATCATCCAAAATGCATAAAACTTAAGGAAATCGAAATGCATGGCAATAAGAACATCATTCTGATAGGATTTTAAGAGGGGTTTTTCAAAATTTTAATCCTCTTTGCGGAAGAAATCCCATTGAAACGGATCTTGATTAAATCATTAATCACAAATCAAACACATACTTAAACAATTTAAGGATTCATGTGTTTACCTCTTGAAGAGCAGAACCTTTGTAGTATAATTGTTTCTGATCACGAGCAAAGCAAAGTAGCGATGCCTCTACTTAGTCCACACGAACAGAACTTCTCCGATGACCGGTGCTAGCCAATTCCAACGGAGATTCAGAGAGAAGAAGGTTTAGAAAGCGGCGGCTAGGTTTTCACAACTTTTGTGAATTAGGTTAAGCACTCACAAAAGGTTAGTAATGCTTCAACACAAGGGTTCTATTTATAGAATCACTTGTGTGGTTAGCAAGACAAACACTTAAGTACACCGTACCGTACAATGGACCGCGTTTCTCTATTTTTCGTAGATTAAATAATGAATCATATTTAATTATTTAATTACTAATAAGTCCTACTTATTATTTTATAAATAAATCTTACTTATTATTTTTATAAATAAGTCTTACTTATTTATTTCTCTCATCTATCTATCCTTTGTGTGTGACCCTATAGGTTCCCGTAACGTTGACAATAATATTAAATCACATATTTAATATTATAAAAAGTGAGCGGTATCTAGAAACACATCACTGCTACCCAAGTGACGATAATGTCATGTGATCTGACGAAACCTTTCTGTGATAATGTTCATGTGTATAATTACCCTTTTTCCCTCATGTCTATATTGAACAGAAGGCACAGTATGTCATCCTTGTCCAGTTCAATATTGGGCCCGTAGACATTTCTCCTGTTATGTAGGAGGGGCAAATTCCATCTAGGTCACTC
>Ga0315914_1007876_pt1 | contig 14539 bp, 7 predicted proteins | sample MpolenodulesMG_FD_203920 | JGI IMG/M metagenome (GOLD analysis project Ga0315914, IMG submission 203920) | Medicago polymorpha root nodule microbial communities from Los Angeles, California, United States - elongated nodules | ecosystem: Host-associated > Plants > Roots > Nodule | place: USA...
GGTCTAAGACAATAAATGTTAGAAAGAGTGTTAAAAAGAGAGTATACATGACACTACTTAATTATAGAGAAATGATATTTGAACATCCATTTAGTGACAACTTTTTCTCTCATACTCAAATTACTTTTTACTTTATCTCTCCATTGTTTTGGTTTCCGTGCAAATACCTACTTTTTCTTTGTAAATTATGGTTGTCATATAAGTTGTCAACCAAATTAGTTGTTCAAATAACACCCCTCTTAATTATAATAATAGTTGAACGATTTATGAAAACCGCTATGTTGAGTCAATCAAAATTAAAGTGAAATCTTCCTGTCAAAAAATAATGAAAGTAAGGAAAATATAATGCTAACTAATTGTCTAAGGGTATAAAAAAGTTAAGAAAACTAATACAATATATTTTTTTGAAAAATGTGCATTAAATTTTTTTTTAAGTTTAAAAATTATGATTTCGTGATTCCATCTCATCCGCGATAAAATTATGTTAGATAAAATCTTTTTCTTTGAGTTTTTTTCTCTCTTTTGATACATCTTAAACCGTCGTGTTTTTATCTCTTAGGTCTAGCTCAATCAGTGGCGAAGCTAGAAAAAAAATTGGATGGGCCACTAAAATAAACTATAACTAGACTTTTGACTCGTGCGCCGCACGGGTCTGATGTGCTATTTAACATTTGAATAAATTATTATTTATAAATCAACATATTTTAAATGAACTGTCTATCTCATAAGTAGTAATCCAATGTCCAAAGGGTTGAGACGTTAAATAGTTTAAGAAAGAGATCCATGGTTCAATTCGTAAGTAGTTGAGTAGCGTTTTTTACACCAAAAAAGTGTACTTAAACCATCCACAATATGAGGATCTTGCTCTATAAGACTTGGTACCTAATAACGACTTTTATTGTGGAGTCAAAAAAGAGAGTATACCTATTACGGAGACTTGGTACTAAATAATATGATTGTGTTATCGGAGAATTGATGGTTTCTTGATATAGTTTGTAACAATAATATATTAAAGTATTTCAGTATAACTATAGTTTAAATCAAAAGAATAGTTGATAATTTCTAAATTCATATTTTCTAGTGTATTACACGTAAACAGCAGTATGTTTTTCAACAAAAATAATGTAGTAATTCATCTTGAATTAATTGAAAATCATCCATAATTACATCAAACTCAAAATAATCCAAGGATTCATCAATGTCATGTCATATTATTGACTTCTAAAGTATAGTAATACAAAAAGGAAAGAGTTTTAAAAGCACAATTGCATTGAGACATTAGTTTTGACAACACCAATCTTGAACATTAGCTTCATGGTGTTAATATACTTTTCTTTATTGTTGAAATCATGTAGATCCAGTGGGGCTGTAGCAGAAAAAATACAGGGAAAAAGAGTTACATATAAGAATTAAAACAAAATGTTGATAATGGAAACATCAAATTGAGAAAAACAAAAAAATCAACAAACGTGTTTACATTAGTAGAAGAGATGAAAAAATTGGATCACAAACCTTGTAACAATGCAAAAATAGCTTTACCTGGAATCATATACCATGCAAAATCAATTACTAAGAGAAGCATACACATACATAATTATAATTATATCAAAAGCATTAGTAGAGAGCATATAGAAAGTGCTGACAACTAATGTCTAATATTGTGCAATTAAAGTGAATATGAAGGCTAGAGAACCGAAGGAAAAGAATGGGTGACAAATGCAAACCAATACAAATTTCTCTTACTTAAAATTCTCTTACTACATTAACATGTTGTTCATTTAGAATATACTTTATTAGAATGATCAAAAGAAAGGAAAAAAAAACACAACTGCTCATAATTAGACATGTCAAACTCATCAATGAGCAGAAAAAAATTAGAGAAACCATATACAAAGGATTCAAACCATGATTAATAATCAACTCAAGAGAAATTCAATTCATCATCTAACAAAGTGAAGAGAGTTCATATGGTCAAACCATGAAATGCATTAACTTACATGCACAAAAAAAATAAAAATAGGTAGTATTCTTCTTTCAAGCCAATCACAAAGTTCAACAATATATCTTAGAACATACAAACAAAGCAAAGGAAAAAGAAAAAAAATCAGCAAAACAATAAGGCTGGGAAGTAACGTTGCAGCATCATGGATTGAAGTTACATTACAATGATATTCAATGTTCTTTCTTACCACCATGAGCATGTAGCGTATGAAAGATAAAACCTACTATGTTAGGTATCCTCCTCTCCAGTTTCTTTTCATCTGCAGCTGCTAACTCCTTATAGAATATGCAAATTATAAGAACATACATATATGTTAAATTGTTAATATATCCATATTGATAACTCTTGGTCCTTTATCAGTTGAACATGGAACACACATGGTTATTAAATTCAACAAACTACAGCCTGCACACTATATCCAAATTTGTTAATTAAAATAAAAAACTAAAACCGCCCAAGAATTGTGGCGCAAACAAATACCTTGAGCTGAACCATTTTACTGCCAATAATAGTCTTTCATTCTTCAACTTTGAATATGCAGGAAGAGATGTGAATACGGATACTGCAAGACAAAATTAAAACAACTATAATTAGAAACCTCAAAAACATAAGTTGATTAAAAACAATTGATGGAAGTAAAAGATCCCAAACTAAGTGGTAGCAGATGAAATTGGTCATGGTGAGAAGGAATTCTCTATTTCATAGTGATGTAATGACATGTGCAGGCCAAACAAATCATAAAAATTAAAATGATAAAAAAAATTGCATATAAATTAAGAAATTAAAGTAATGAATCAATTACCTTAACGACGATGTTGTATTGGTGAGTTTTAACGTGTAGTAACAAGCAACTGATTCAGATTTCCAGTGAAGGTCGTGTAGAAATGAGAAGTAGATGACAGAGGATGAGAGGATCTAGAATGTAGGGGATGATGATTGAAGAAGATAAAAAATTTGTAAAAAAAAAAGAGAAAACATGTTAATAGAGATAGATGTGTAGAAATGAAAATCTTGAGATAAGAGTTGGAGAAGAAGAAAAAATTACTATCAAAAAAGGAAATGGAGAAAGTGATGAAGAGATACAAAGGGAGGATGAAGAGTTACCTATGCTTGCTTTGGAAACAGATAAACATCTGCTGAGTGAGGTAAGGTCAAAGGACGGTATTGAATTTCAAACTGCAAATACAATGGAAGGGCTAACTAATAGTGATAAATCCATGCCTTAATAAATGCATAGAAAGTGGAGGCAACATAACAAATGACACACAAATTTTGAAATTCAATTTAGACATGTAGTAGGAGGGAAATATTTTTAGGTTTAGAGAATTAGCATTAAATGACAACTTATCAAAAAAAAATCTACATAAACAATAGATATATACAAACGATGACACAATAAGATATGAATGAAAAGCTCATCAATGAGGAGAAATATTAGAGATTGTTGCATTTTAGAGGAATTTGTTAGGTTAAATTGCCGCTAACCTAATGCAGCATTTTAGAGGAAAATTATTAGGTTAAATTGCTGCAAACCTAATAAAATTAATAAATAAGGATATATAGCCAAGTTTACATGGAAATTAGGGTATTCTGTTTGTAAACGTATTAAATAAGTGTACAAAATATTGTCAAAAAAAAAGGCATAAGTGTACAAAATATTGTCAAAAAAAAAGGCAACATGATAGGAATGAAATTGGTGCGATGCATTTTTATAGTATTAAATAAGTGTATAAAATATTGTAAAAAAAAAGGCATAAGTGTACAAAATATTGTCAAAAAAAAGGGCAAGATGATATGAATGAAATTGGTGCGATGCATTTTTTTAGATGAAATTTGTTAGGTTAAATTACTGCTAACCTAATACAGCAAATGAGCGGGAAATATTAGGTTAAATTGTTGCAGACCTAACAAAATTAATAAATAAGATATCGTGTTGTTGAAGTTCAATGCCTACAATCAGTTGTTGAAAACAAGCAACATGAATTTAGTTGTATTTTGAGTTCATGTCGTTTACTCTTGGAACATTTTTCAAACTTTAAGATATGTTTTATTAGGTGGCAAGTAAATTATGTTGTTCATAATCTAGAGGGGGTGTCATTGTATGTTCATCGCAATATTTTTTTTATTTGATTCCATCTTGTATTTCACATATTATGTTGAATGAAATGACATAAGTTTCTTATTGTCAAAAAAAGAAGAAGATAGAAATACTCACTCCATTTCTTTTTAAGTGTCGTTTGAGTACAAATTTTTTATTTCTATTTAACTGTCATTTTGATAGTTTAAGAATAGAATTTGTCAATTATACATACTATTTCTCACTTACTCATACTTACTCATTTTCAATCAAATTAATTAATGAAATCTATTTGGAAAATTCAAGGTTGTTTTTTTTTAAACAAAATTTGTTTTTTATTTTCTGGAAATTTAAACTTTCGTGAAACAAATTTTTGTTACTTATACTAATGGTTTCATGAAGAGTTGAAGCCTAAATTTTGATTAGTGTGTAGTTGGTATAAATTTTATTTTGCTTTAAAAAATTTCCTATAATAAATAATGTTATAGTGCTAGTGTCAATTAAAATGATAAGAGTTTATATTATATTTGCAATATTGTTGTCTAACTGAAAAAGATAAGCGTGATTTGTTACAATAAGTCACGAACATCTATACATATAATTTTAATCAAAATCTAAATTTAATAAAAAGATATTTATAATTTACATGCATTAGCGCAATAAAAAAAAGCAGATAGACGGACACACAGTGCCCTTCAACCGCTAGTATAAAGAGAATACATGGTTTTAGACTGACTTTTTTTACTTCCAATTATACCATTAAACAAATTTGACTATAGAAATGTTATTTTGTTGGTGTTATTAAAAAATATAAGAATTTATATTATATTTCTACAATATAGTTGATATCATTGAAAAAGATAAGTATAAATTGTTCTAATTTATATTATATAAAAGTGCAAAATCCATCATCTATACTTATAATTTTAATCAAAATCAAAATAATTTTAATTAAAATTTCAAAAAAAATATTGTTCGTAATTTATACGCATTAACACAATAAAAAGAGTGAACAAACGGGAATAGAGTGCTAAAAAAACGCTAGTATATAATAGGGGTGTTCAAAACCGAACCAATAAAAAACCGCAAATCGAAGTATCGAACCAATCAAAATCGAAACAACAAAAAATCGCATTTGGTTTGGGTATTCGGATCATTTTTTTACTCAACCGCGGTTTGGTTTGGTTAACGGTTTTTATTTTAACAACCGAATCAAACCAAACCGCAGATAAGAAAAACACTAATTAAACATGTCACCAAGACCAAAACTTATAGAAACTCAATGAAAACTTTTATAAAATGACACATTTTTTCCCTTGGTAAGTTTCTTCTTTACTTTTTATTTCAAAAATGTATTCATGTGCTACTTGAACTTTTAGTGAATGTTAAAATTTTAGTCTTTTGTATTTCTAACAAAATATGATTACTTTTTGTTAAATTTGGCCTATGAAGTTGAAATTTTTTTTGGTTCAAAATGAAATTGTAATGTTTGATGAAATTTAAAACAATGCTGAAAATATATTTTTAACTTGATTTTAATGTTGAAAAAAAAAGTTGCATTTTCTCAGAAAAACCACACCAACTGATTCAAACCAAACCTAATTAGTATGGTTTGGCTTAATTCAAATTTTATTTTAAAAGTCAACCGAACCAAACCAAACCGCATGTTTTTTATCTTGCGGTTCGAATGACTTCTAGCCTCAAAATCGAATCAAACAGCACCGCAAACACCCCTGGTATACAATAAAGAAAATTATTAATTAGTAGGGATGACAATTAGCCTAAGCCCAATGGGCCCCGCAAAAATATCCACGATAGACGGGTAAATACCTGCATGTTTGGGTCTGGGCTTGGGCTTGGGCTTGGATATTTAACTGCAAATTTGAACGGGTATGTGCGCAGGTACGGACACTCTAGTGCCCAACCCGCCCCATTCCCGCACATTATAAATGCTATAACTATAATTTTACGCAATACTAAAATTAGTTAATTAGTCCTTACTTGTTAATATTTATTGTAATATGCACTTGTGTTTTTATATTTTAGATCTTTTTATTTGGCTAAATACTGCAATGTGAAATAAATTATAAGTTGATTTAAGAGATTTTAGATCATGTTTTAATTAAGTTGTGATATTTTTTTTTGTTGCTATTTATTGTCTTTTTGTTGTTAAAGTTAGGTAATGGCGTGAGTACGAGCTCTTAGACGCCCATAGGATACAGGCACCAAACCTGTTACCCACGAGGTATGAGTTTGGGTAAGTGGATTTCTTATAAACACGGTATGAAGATAGACACTATAGTACTTTGCCTAAAGAATACCCATTACCATTTATTATAGATACCCTTTCTCAATCATTTACTTTTTTGTTAATAGAACCAACTAAAGTTATAGGGCCCGTTTGTTATAGATTAAAATAAAAGTAATTTTGACATAAAATAATTTAGAGATTATATTTAAGAGATTTTATGAAAAATCATAATTTATTTTGCGTTTGTTTACCATAATAAAAATCACTTTTTTTAAACAAATAATCTAGTTTGTTTTGATACAAATATATAAAAGGGATTTTTCGTTACAAAATTAGTTCAATCTTTTAAACAATATTTTCTCTCTCCTCTAAAAAAAATCTATTTTTTGAGAAGCTGCTCTTAACAGCTTCTCATTTGAAGCTGTTTTTAGATTCTGATTTTTTTAAAAAGTTGAAACAAACGGATGCAAAACTCTTAAAAGTGATTATTTTCTTAAAATAAGTGATTTTTTTCTTAAAAAAGCTATAAAAAACGGGCTCATAATTTGGAAAATTTAAGTTTGTTACGGAAAGAGCGACAAAATATAAAACAAACTCACCTATATTGTGACCCTAAAAAATTTAAGTTTGTTACGGAGGAGTAACAAAATAGAAAACAAACTCACCTATATATTCTTTTGTGACTCAATTTTGTTAACAATCATCTCATCGATGTAACGAAAATCATATCATCAACATGAATCCAGTAGCGGCTTCCCTCCGTCGCTTCTTCTGCTTTCTTGGCAAGTTCTTCTTCTACTTTTTTTTTTATCCCTCTCATTGATCTTTATGGTCTATTTCTTGGTTTCCATATATGTCAATCCCTTTAAAGAACTTCCAAATTTTCAAGTTGACTCAGCCTCACTCAACTCTCTAACCCTAAACAACACCACATCAAAACTCACAGCCGAATGGACCATTACCCTCCCTATGTGAAACCCTAACCACCATTATCGAATATCATACGACAAAGATGCACTCGATATCAAGGTATTTTACAAGAATCAGAACATTCTTACAACGTTAACATCCTCAACACATCAGCTAAGCAATCTAATTTCAAGGGCAAGGTTATTGAGATGAAACTGAATATAGACAAGTATGTGGATTCCTAACATCCTCACTGTGTCGACTGCATTTTGTTTCGAGAATAAGATCATCTTCATTCCCGCCTTGGAGAATTTAAAGGTTACTTTTTACCCTCTCAGTTTTGCAATTTCACCAAATATCTACAACACATCCTTTGGGAATCTTTTGCAATCTTTGCCCAGAGGTAAAGTGTGTGAAGGAGGGTTGTGATGTTGATCTTTTTGCAACCTGCATTTTACTTGGCTTGTGATGTTATTATTGCATGAACTCTCACCCAACATATCATTTTTACACCCAATCATTAAAAAAATGACACATGTTGTTAACTTTAAAAAAAGTTTGATTTTAATTAAGAAAATGGAAACATAAATCGTGGTGGGGAGTTTTTGTCGGTTAAAGAAAGTGGAAAAAGGAGAGAGAAATATTAAAAACAATGAGAAAAAAATTCTAATATTAATTCTTTTTATTATTTTAATGAGGTGTTAAATTTTAATCGATAGGATGTAAGAATGATGTTTTGGGTAAGAGTTCACGTAAGAATTTCTCTTTATGTATTTATATTTTTCACGACTTTAGTATGTGGGAGTTATTGTAACTCTTGGGACAACTATCCGGTGTAATTTCAACATTAAGTGTGTTATTATTCATAAATTTAAGTTGTGCTCTATCATTTAACAACAACATTTTTATTTTGTCGATCAATTCATAATTTTACAAATTTTATAAGACGTACCTAAAGTGTAAACGAACAATTTTTTTTTGTGGTTACAACACTAACATTTGATTGGTTTATTGATTATTGTTGATATTTACAATTTTGTTTGAATAAAGATTACGCCGTATCGCAAGAGTTAGTTATAAAATAGAAATTCCCGCTACTTTCTCGCATTTTATTTCTCATTTTCAGTTCACATATTTTCTTGCTCGTTAAGAAACAAAATTCTCCGATAAGAGAGGACAAAGATGATTAAATGATAATATTTTCTTTCTCGAATAACAAACATTTGTTGGTTATGATTCACTTCTCCAACAAATTCTCTTTCTTTTTTTCACACATATAGTCTCTCTTTTTTTTTTTTTTGTTACAACATATCGTCTCTCTTCCATAAGAAAAACAATTGACAGTAACATTAATTAATTAATTAAGATTTTCTTTATTTAAAAAAAATAAATGTTATGAAGTTTTAAAAAATCTTCTAACAAAAATGAATTTAAAAAATAAGAGTAAATTACACTCCCCTCCCCTCAAAGATGTTTGAATTACACTCCTCTCCCCTCTTATGATAAAATATACACTTCCCTCGCTTGAAAAGTAAAATTTAGAGTAAATTACACTCCCTTCCCCTCCCCTCAAAGATGCTTGAATTACTTTCCCCTCCCCTCTCATGTTAAAATCTACCCTTTACTCCCTCAATTTTTTATTTATTTATAATAATCTAGCAAAAAAATAAAAAACTAACACACTTAAAAACAAATAGTATTGCAGGTCTATTTTAATATAATCAAAATTTGAATACATATTTTACACTATTTTTTATTCACAATTTCATTAACGTGTAGTTTTAAACCCTATAATAAAATATGAAACGACCCAAAATAAAATTAAAATATGTGAAAAATTACTAAAGACAATAAAGCATAGTTTTTTAAAAGTTAATTTTATACTCTAAATTATAAAATCAATAGCAAAATATTTAAATTTAATTATCAGTGACATTTAAATTATAAAGAAATGAATTTTTTTTTTAAATGGTAGTTGAAAATTAGTATATATCTTAAAATTATTTATTTATTTTAAAATAGATTAAAGTGTAGTGCATATTTAATTATTAAGAGAGAGAGTTGTAATTCAAGCATCTTATAAGGGTGGGAGTATAAATTTTACATTTCAAGGGAGGGAAGTGTATATTTTAACATAAGAGGGAAGGGAAGTGTACTTTAAGCTTCTCTTAGAGGAGGGGAGTGTAATTTACTCTAAAATTTATACTCCCCTACCTTATAAGATTCTTGAATTACAACCTCATCCTTTAATAATTAATTATGGATTACACTTTAATCTATTTTAACATAAATAAACTTTTTTTATAATATATATTAATTTTAAATCATCATTTAAAAAATATAAATTCATTTCTTTATAATCTAAATGTCAATGACAATTAAATTTAAATATTTTGTTATTAATTTTATAATTTAGAGTATAAAATTCACTTTTAAATAACCATACTTAATCGACTTTAGTAATTTTTCACATATTTTAATTTTATTTTGGGTTGTTTCATATTTTATAACAGTGTTTAAAACTATATGTTAATGAAATTGTGAATAAAAAATAGAGAAAGATATGTATTCAAAATTTGATTATATCAAAATGAAACCGCAATGCTATTTTTCTTTGAAGTGTGTTAGATTATATATTTGCTAGATTATTAGAAATTAAAAAAAAATATTATTGAGGGACTAAAGCGTAGATTTTAACTTAAGAGGGGAGGGGAATGTAATTCAAGCTTCTCTCAAGGGAGCGAGTGAAATATTTTCTAATATGTTTTGAATAAGATGGAAGGGGAATGTATTTTTTAACATAAGAAGGGAGGAGAGTGTAATTTAAGCATCTTTAAGGGGAGAAAAGTGTAATTTCCTCAAAAAATAATATATTTCTCTCATAACAACAAAATATAAAGCAACTATGTGTTTATAGAAGTTTAAATTTTCTTCTAAGATATCTACTAACAATATATAAAAATCGAAGTACAACAAAATTTTACAACTGTCCTTATTAAAACTCATGATCTCCTTAATTTTATGTGCATATTAGTCATTTTGCAAAATTTAATTTATTTGTTTTCAAAAGAATTAATAACGGATAATGTTCATCACAAGTGTAACCAATCTATTAACAATATATAAAAATCAAAGTACTACAAAATTTCACAATCGTCTTTCATAAAACTCATGATCTCCTTAAATTAATGTGCATATCTACTAACAATATATAAAAATCAAAGTACAATGAAATTTAACAATAGTCCTTATTAAAACTCATGATCTCCTTAATTTAATGTGCATAATGGTCATTTTGCAAAATTTAATTCATTTGTTTTTTAAAAAAATTAATAACAGATAATGTTCATGATAAGTGTAACCAATCTACTAACATCATATAAAAATCGAAGAACAACAAAATTTCACAATTGTCCTTATTAAAACTCATGCTCTCCTTAATTTTATGTGCATAATGATCATTTTGTAAAATTTAATTTATTTTATTTTTAAAAAATTTAATAACGGATAATGTTTATCACAAGTGTAACCAATTTCCATGGATAACTAAGAAACTAATTTATTTGCTTTTTATTAATCTACTAACAATACATAAAAATTAAAGTACAACAAAATTTTATAATCATCCTTATTAAAACTCATGATTTACTTAATTTTACGTAAATTAGTCTCTGCTCTAGTGTAATACTCAATGTAGAGCAAGAATTAATTTCATAAATGAAAATTTTTAGAAAGCTCAAAAGCCTAAAGAATATTTTATGAAGACTAAAATTAAATATTGATATATTTAAGGGGACTATTTACTTATTTAACCCTTTCGGAAAATACATCTGTCAATAGTATACCAGAATGAGATTTGATTGAAACAACATTGACTATATAAATAGGAGACTAATTAGAAACACCGCGCATCAGTCTAACAAGCAAGCACATGCCCTTCATTATTATTACCTTGTTTGTAAACTAAGCCAATTGCTCAATATTTCTAAAAATAACCACAAGGAAAGTGCAATGTAATTTCCTAAGCCTCACATTACTAGATTATCTACCTATAGGTGAGCAACATTAAATTAATCGTGTTCAGTGTTCACCAATACTTACATTACATTATATATAGTAAACAACGAGTTCACGCACTCACTCACCAGCACTAGCAAATCAACGAATTATAAGCAAGAGTCCAACAATGTATTCCCTCTGCCGATTCTTCGTCGGTCTTTTTGCCCTGATTGGCACAGTCTTTGTCATCTTATTTCTCTGTGCATTAATCATCAGTCGTACTATACAATTCCCGACTTTCCGAGTTGAATCGGCATCACTTAACCAACTTACTGCAGATGGCAGGAAACTAGGGACAGAGAAAATGAGCACTGCATGGAACATCACAGTCTCAGTGTCCAACCCAAAGCAGTATCTACGTGTCGATATTTTACAGAGAAGAATATGGCGACATGACTATCAAAACATCAACTATTCAACCTTTCAACGGCAGCATGATTGAGATGAAGCTGAAGGTAGACTCGTGTGAGCCTCACGTGACAAACAACATTTATCGTAGCCGCAGTGAACATGGAAGGGTTGAATTCGGTCTCAAATTGCTGACTTCCATTAGATTCAAGAAAGATATCTTTGAATCCAACTGGATACCTTTGAAGGTTGTTTGCTACCCACTTACCTTTGTTATTTCGCAAAATGTCTACAATATTACAACCTCAGCTGGGATTCTTCTACAAGGTGTTACATGTACAAGATCATGATTTGTGTGCAGTTTGCTTAATATATATGAATTATTTACTTATTATATAGTATATTTCAAGATTTTAGTATGTATCATGTATGTGAGAGTTCTTGTAACTCTGGACAACAATCTGATGTAATTCCAATATTAATTAAGTATGTATTATATCATAGTGGTCGGCCTTGTTTAAGTTTGTTTCTTTTATATGAAGGGATTAATATGAAAAAGTTTATAATACCTCTTTTCACATGAACCAAAAGTGTAAACAATTGTCTTGTGAACTTGTGTAAGTATGAATACAGCCAATTAAATCCAATGACATATGCACATGCAGTTTGCCAGTTTCAATTCCTTAATTTGTAACCTGAACGAGCTGCAGCTGCTTGTGCAGTAGCTAATATGACCAAAAGAGAACGACTATCATGACATATTGAATAAGTGTTACGACATTTCAGTAGAAAAAAACACGCCAAAGTGTTAAAACTAAAATACACATATTAGAAGATTGAATGTGGTCTTGGGGTGAAGGTCTCTCTGAGCAAAGTGGCGGTTATGATTAATCGGTTATTATCCCGGGAGGACTCATGAATCATGATGGTCATGTGTTGATTGCTAAGTATGGTTCGGATATTTTGATCAATCCGAATTTTTCAATCTTGTGGTGGAAAAGGTTTATGTTGAGTGAGTTTGACGACACAAGGATTGGACGGTTGATTTTGTTGTCATGCTTTGGCAGAAAAAAATAAGCGATGGTTGAGGCACCCGCTTTTGCTACGATAGGTGGATAGGGCATCAACCACTTCGGTTTTTTTTATAGATTACATTTGATTACTTTGCAAGTGTTCTATCTCGGATTTGGGGGAGTCAGAGAATGATGTGTGGGCTTGGAAGTTCTACCGGTGAAGGCGTTTGTTTGTTTGGCAAGCATAACAACTTGCAAACTTGTTGGATGCAATTCATCTGCCTTTGCTTGGTGCGTTCGACAGATGAGTCGTAGTGTGCTTTAACAATTGAATGCAGTGACGTGCCAGAAAAAAAATGTTCGGTGAGCCACTGAAAGAAACTATAATTTTATATGCACAAAATTTACGTGTTAATAAACAATAAGCAGAAAGTTGACCACAAAAAAAAATTAAATTGCATACCTTAGAAATTCAAAATAATCATCTAAACATTTTGAGTGACTTGAAAGTGTGATAGCACAACATATTGAAATGGAGAAAAGAGTTGGTTGCAAGATAATTTTATTTAAAAGTCAAAAAGATTTTAATAATTTCCCCTCTAAGAAAATTAATTATTTTTTTGTGGGGTGGACCGTGGCCCACCTATGCCCCAACAAAGGGCCTCCGCCACTAGTTGGATGTAATTCAACAATCGCTTTTCTGGCTTTCAATACTTCCTAAAAACACAAACTAAAATACCCCAAGCGGTAGTTAACTACCGCTGACTTATAACTAGAAAAACCGGCAGCAGTTAACTTCCGTTGAGTTTTTTGGTCTTTTACTTGTGTTACTAAGATACAATGAATGTCAAAACAACAATTGTCATGTAATTCTTTGGTTCTCTTGGCATACCTTTTCTTAAAGTTAGAATTTAATGTGTACGATATATTATGTAATTTGTTTTATTATGTATGCTGACTTCTGGGACAAGTTTGGGTGTCTTGAAACACCCAAAGATTGTAGGAGTTGATTAGGTGAGTAAGTGAGTGAAAGCAACATAGATAAGGAGAGAGAAAAATCTGGAATTCATAATTTTGACACCCTTTCATTATTTCACTCATAACTCTTGCTACAAAGATTGTTTAGGAGTCAAACTTGAACCATTAGCAGTTCAGCTGGCTAATAAATAAAAATGACGTAATATGATATTCTTAATTCATTATAAAATTTATATAAATTGATATTTAAGTATTCATGAATTCTTGATTTAATTTTTTTTAAAAGTAATTTAAATTTATAATTTTAATATATCTTATATATTATAAATTAAATTTTATAATATAAAATTTAAATTTATGGTGTTGACTTGATATCATGGAGTTTGCTCCTCCTCAACGTCTCATATTCAATTCTCCCCCGATGCCTATTTGAGTATATGTTAGTTTAGCTTCTTGGAAAAAACAATTATTTACTAAAATTTTATTTTTATACTAAAATTTTATTTGATATTTATTTTTATCTGAGAGTTTATACTTTACTGAATTATTAAATACATTATCAGTTTTTTTTTTTGAAGAAACTAAAATGGAATATATTACCAACGGAAAGTGTACTTCCTAGTACAAGGTGTACCAAGGAAGAACAACTAGGTCTGAATAATATTTACAAGGGAAAAAATGAAAAGATATACAAAAAAGAAAGAAACTATTAACCTATGCCCAACATGGTGAACAAACTAAGCCACCAACCATGTAAATTGAGGGGAAGAGTAATGTACTTCGCCTTCAACCACATATAGGAGATGGACTTAATCCTATCAACCACCTGAAAAACGGGGCACTCTTTGCCTTTGAACAATCTATTGTTTCTTTCCTTCCATATTTCCCACACCGTTGCAAAC
>Ga0315914_1007877_pt1 | contig 14538 bp, 8 predicted proteins | sample MpolenodulesMG_FD_203920 | JGI IMG/M metagenome (GOLD analysis project Ga0315914, IMG submission 203920) | Medicago polymorpha root nodule microbial communities from Los Angeles, California, United States - elongated nodules | ecosystem: Host-associated > Plants > Roots > Nodule | place: USA...
CATAGGCTCTCAATTCAACGTGTAGAGCATCGGCTCTTAAAGCAACGTGTGGAGCATCAACTCCTAAATCAACGTGTAGAGCATAGGCTCTCAAATCAACGTGTTTTGAATGATTAAACATTCAACAGGGCATGAGCCCCCAACTTTATATGAGTATGCATGGACTCAACAACTTATTCAACAACAACGTACAACATCAACGACTTGACGACACCAACGACAACAACAACACAACAACGACTCACAATATAATTCCATAATATTCATCATTTATGGGCAACATCATATAACATCATATTAATCAACATAAGCATTTCTATAATAATTCATCAATGTGTACAATCATATGACAGTTCATAACTCAATTATTCAAGTTAAACAAAGTCTTTTGAAACAGACGGTATTACCTAAGACTTTCAAGTACACACTGAAGGCTAATCCAAAACAGAAACACGTGGAAACGACGCAAGGACATGAAAAGGGTAGGCTGCTACTTGGTGACTCGCCGTGGCGGGATGACTTACTCGCCGTGGCGAGCAAACATTGTCCCCTGCCACACAGTCGTTCGCCGTGGCGAACAGATGGCGAGAAAACATTGCTCCCTGTTACGTTTTAGCTCGCCGTGGCGAGCAGACCACTCGCCGTGGCGAATTATGACAGGTTCCTGTCGGGAAGTGCGATTTTTCACCCCAAAAACTTAATTTTCATCCAACCCAATCTCAAATTTGATAGGGAACTCAACCTATGATCATTCTACAACCTGAACCTCAATTATACATGAATTCTACGGACTTTCTACACTATTAACAACCAATTTCTACATATTCTACGATCAATTCCAATTTCAAACCCTAATCCTCAAATTCACAAGAACAACAACAAAACTACATGTTAAATTCAGTTTCAGAATCACATAACCTAAGATTAGAGAATGTTAGTCTCACCCTTACCTTAGATTGGTGATTGCAAGACTCTACAAGTTCTCCCTTCTCTTGGTTCTCTTCTCCTCTTTCTCCCAAAGACTTTTTTTTTGTAAACCTAGTTTTGTCTGACTCTTGCTTTTCTTTTTATCTCAACAAATTTTCTACTTAACACCACCTAATTCTAATTAATTGTAATTCAGCCCCTCTACAAGTCTTATTATTTTAATTTCCAACCCATCCTACTAAATAATAAAATAAAGCCACTTAATAAAATATTAATACACACAACATGACACTTATCAACATAAATCATATAAAAGACTCTAAACTCAACCAAAATAATCAAATAAATAAATAGGGCGTTACACTGCGCCGCCTGGCAATCTGATACGTAAGGGCAGGGCGACTAGTACTAGCTATCCGCATCACCTCGTGGACAATCTCCTCTTTAGTCATCTCGCCGCTCCTGGCCACAATATCGTCAGCTATATGCACCACATCCCGGATGATCGTCAGTGTGTCGGGCATCTCTCTGGCATGCTCCTCCTCTATGATATGCTCCACGTTCACCGGCCTGGGAGGAGATCCTTCATCAGGTTGGAGAATACGAGGGTGAGAGGCTCTGGCATACCAAGCCATGTAACCAGCGTCATGTTGCCATGGTTTCTCACACCTATGTATCCAACGAGGGTATAACCACGGTTGAGCGTCTAGCAACACGAAGGACGTATGTCTGAGAACGTCCTGTACAAACTCAAACTGCCTCTTTACCCGCTCAGGTAAATGACGGTACATCATCTGGTTCCCGCACATCAGCCATCCCGAGTAAGTGCACAGAATCTGAAAAGGGCGCACTCCTCTTGATCACAATAAGTACAAAACCTCACATCATCCACCTCTAAGCGATCAAGCCGTAAGCGGTAATGGTGCACATCAGTATGCCCTCTGCTAGTAAGCCATCTCCCAGCACATGGTCTCTCAGGCTTCCAGCTCTTGCCATGCTTCCTTGGGTACGGACCTGGCAAATGCTCCAAAATCCATCCCTGCAACAAAAAAATAATACACAAAAATAAGTATTCGAGTTAAATATTAAATAAATCTAATACATTCTAAAAACTTCACAAAAATATTTAAATAACATCCTAAATAAATGTAGTCGAACTTAGGAAAAAATAATCAAACATAATGATAAAAATTATAAAATAAATTCATAAATAAATGGAGATAAATATTAAATTATTACCATAAGAAGAGTCGTACAACCAGCCATCGTTCTGTTATTCAAACGAACAGAATCATCCAGATAATCGTACAGGTAGGCTAAGGTCATCCCTCCCCATGACCACTTCCCAATCGCCTGCAAGTCTGCCATACAATCAAGATATATCAAGTCGATGTGTCTGTTCGTTTTGTTAGTGAACAGCGAACAACCGACGAGATATATAAGAAAACTCCTCACACACCACTGCCTCCTCCTGCCTCTCTCTTGCATCTCCTCCCTCGTCTGTGGGTTCTCCAGCCGTCTAGCCTCTGTCAGATGGTCTTCATAAACCCGCTTAAGTGTCGGATAACTGATATGACCAGCAAACTTAGCCCTAACCTCAGCCCTAGCAGCAACATCTGACATGCCCAACAACCTGGTCATCAAATCAATCCCACGGTCCCGATCCATTCCATCATCATGGTACAACATGTGGCCCTGAATAGGAATGTGGAGGAGATTATACACATCGTCCAAAGTGATCGTCATCTCCCCCACAGGTAGATGAAAACTACTCGTCTCCGTGTGCCACCTCTCGCAGAGAGCACGGACCATGACATGGGTCACAGTAGAATACCAATGTATATCAAATCATGTAGGCCAGACGCCTCCACAGGATCCCAAAACCACCTCAAACCATCCTCTGGCTTACCAAGCTCTCTCAGCTTTTTCCCTGCATTTATACACTTGTACTCCCCATCATACCACATCTGAAAATCGAATTAATTAAGACATTGTCACTACAAATAATTTAAACATTAACGCTAAAGAATTTAAATATATTAAACACTTACGCTAAAGAATTTAAATATATTAAACACTTACGCTACATTCTTAAAAAAACTTAAACACTTACGCTAAAGAATTTAAATAATTTAAACACTTACATTATGATGGTTCACCCAAAGAGGGATCGCCACGTGCCTCGCGTAGTCGGACAACAATGTCGTAGTCTTAGGACCTCCAGGAAAGGGAGGCTCTCCAACAAGGTATGGCGGTATCAACGGAACACGACGACGAGGTCGTCGCCGAGTCTGACGCTCAGGCTCACCCTCAGGAGCAACATTATCTGCGTCAAGATAATCCGCCACAACATCCTCTGACACCTCCTCATCATCTGCCACCTCCTCATCCTCTGCCTCGTCCTGCGGCTGATAAAATATTCTCTCCTCCTCCATCCGATCATATCCAACAAAACCTTCATCTGCATACTCGGCATAATCATGCGCTGGTGTCGGATCAACCACCTGGGAGGAGTAATCCATCTGCGACTGTGAGCCCTCTCCAAGTATCATCGGGTCTCTGCGCTTCCGAGTCTTTGGGACATACGGATTTTGATCCACCTTTTCTCTCTGAGCGCTATCGGTACTCGCCGCTTTACCTTTGCGCATTATCCTCTGTAATAAGCCGCTGCTGCTCATCCTCATCCCTAGCCATATCTGTACAAAACAAATTAACAATAACATAAATACGTGGACAATGTATTTAGGCATTTCAAAGGAACGTATAGGTATACAAATATAAAGGATACATATTGTATGCACATATGATTTTTATTGATATTTGATAGATATATACATTATAACACAAAAATCCAAACTAATCAAACTAAGCAATCGAACTCCCTTTAAAATGCATATATGGTTATTGTATCATATGTCCAAACTAATCAAACTTGCAAAAAAATAAAAAATAAAAAGGAACACTTTCTCACTTATATACATTATACATTATAAAATTGAACATATTTGCAAAAAAAACAACATTTTCTCACTTAGGCATTTCATCAAACACCTTAAGTGCATTTCAAAATCCAAAGACAATTGGTGTTAATTCAACATCAAATTCAACTACATTGTACCTAAACCTACTCTAAACAACAATGCCAGCAAACCATACATTATAACATCAAATTCTAACAAAATTTGCAATTTCAATAACCTAACCCTAAACACTAAAGTTATGCTAAAATTATGAAAACTAACACCCTAAACAACCTGCATTGCATTGAAATAGGAAGAAAATAACTTACTTGTTAATTACTTGAAGAAATTTGGCTCAAATCCGTGCAATTGAAGTTGGGGTGAAGTTGGGGTGAAATTGGGTTTTTGTTGTTTTGAAGCATATAACTAGAAACTGGAGGTTTCTGCGTTCTTAAGATACAGAACTCAACGACAGTTAACTGCCGCTGGCCTCAGCGGGAGTTAACTGCCGGCGGTTTTTTCAGCGGTTGTTAACTACCGCTGGGGGCTTTAACGTAATTTTTTTGTGTCAATATGACGTTTTTGAAGTCAGAAAAGGAATCTTCTTTAAGTAATGGACATTCTGGTGTTCTAGTTGGCATCATGCATTTTCAGCACAGTAAACGTGATCCAAATCCCATTTGACGCATCTTTTGATTTTTAATCCATTTCATTCAATAAATGATCAAAATTTTCACAACACAAATGCAACAAGGAGTAGAACACGCAATACACGTCAACCTTTTGTTACACCCACACTTTTGATGGAAGGCGTGTCCCGATGTCCGATATGTGTTGTGTCCGACATCAACACTTGTTATTATATTTGAATTATGACATTTTTTTCAAAAGTTTATCGGTATCAACATGTGCTTGTTTGTGTCGTGTCCGTTTTTCATGTACGCCAACGTACATGACCACTATGCTGCTGCTAACACCTTGTCATATGTATTAAACATTCCAAACTAATATTTTGGAAATGTTCTCACATCCCAAACTAGGCGACGTTGGGGTCAACAATGACAAATATAACCATCACACTATCTTTAACTGAAGTACAGATACTTGCCAATTTTCAAAGTTTTAAAATGATTTTTGGGACTTGGATCATTCATGGAATCAAGACTGACATAAGTCTTTCAACGACGAGTTAATAAAAAGTAGCTTTGATATATTCATAAACTATTACTTATGAGCTGATAGTAATTTATTCAAGCTATAATTCGACAAATTGCGACTTCGTGAACAAGATGGTGATAAAAAAAAGTACAAGGGTCTGTGTCCTCATGCCAATATAACAAGAAAATTCTTTCCATAACAATATTTTTTTATAAAGAAAGTAAAATACATATCTAGCGAGGATGCTTGCATGTGTGGGATAAATGTTTAACTATCATCAGATTCAGCACTATATATAAGTTGAAAGTGCTGCTGCCACAATATCACAATTAGGCTAACATCAGTTGCCAAATAACCACTTATCCCAGTGAAGACATCCTTCATCAACATCCTTACAGGTTGGATCTCATGTTTGATTATTCTTACTAAACAACTTGCAACTTCCGTTATTAGTCGCCTAACAAGGTTGAGAGAAACAAATCCTGCACAAAACTAGACCTACCAGCAGCTTGTCTCATCCTTTTCTCCCGCTCTTCAATACTCAACGATGGATCAAAACTGTAAATAGATTACAAGATACATATCAAAGCCATGATTAAATGGCATAAATATTTAAAATTATGCATGCACATCAAGTGTGAATGTCCTCGATAAAAATAAAATATAGTTTTGATGGAAAGCATCCAACAATATTTCCATAGCATGGTCAAAATTCAAGACATGATTGAGTTTTTTTCTTCATAGTATATAATATGCAGAGTGGAAATTGTAATGTGATTGAGGAGTTAAACTTTATGAGAAAAAAAACCTTGATTTCCAAATATGTTGTGCAGGTGTTGTGGTATTCTTTGTAGAAGAATCTTCAGCACTTGTTACCACAGATTTAGAGATTTCTTCTGCTTCGCATGCAGGGTAATTCAAAATAAAAGAGGATAGGAATGGATCAGCAGACGCATTGGTTACTGTGTTACTGTGCGACCGGTATCCACCACCACCACCATTAAGAAGCACCTGTAAATGAGCTTCACGTAGATCTCGACCCAAAAGAGACAACGTCTGACTGTTTGGAATAGCAACTCTTCTTAGCCTGCGCCGTCTCTGTATGTAATCTTCAGTTAAGGGGAGCAATTAAAAATTTTCATTTTTCACTTGGAAAAAAACACACTAGTTGAGAAAGCTAATATTTTCAATTAAAATAAAATAGCAATATAAAGGATATCTTAAACAGGTGTCCGTGTTGCAGCGTTATGTGGCTCAACATGTCACGTGCAACTTTAACTGAGCATACAGGACAAATCTGCATGATAAAAAATACAAAGTGTGAGAGTGAGACTACATACTATTGTATTTGAACCGTTGACTCCTCGCATATGAAAGGAATATTCTAACCACATAATTAAGTAGGTCGTTTATCATCCCAAATGAAAGAAGGTATATGTACCGGATCAATGAATTATAAATGCAAGATTTTATAAGCAATGTTAATCAAAAAATTTGGATCATGTAATATTCATCTTGACAGGAATTTATTTATCTCATTTGATAAAATATGTAACAAAAGCACAAGGGATATATTTGGTGTCAATTCAATCCCTGAGGTAGGGATGTAAAGTAATAATTACAGCAATGACGAATGCTAATCACTAAATTTCAGCTTATCTGAGTTTATCTTGATAAAATTTATTCATAAATGTTCTTCACATGCAGCAGACATACATGATACACATGCACATCTACACAAAATCAACTGTACCCCAATTGAGCATCAATTTCTTCTCGATGATCAGACAACTGTTTAGGACAGCTAACATGCTACTTTTGTATGAAATGATTTAGAATAATCTCCCATCACAATAAATGGTTTTAGGATGGAAAAAAAATTGTTGTTAGGATGGAAAGTTGTTCTAAAATCTAAATCATATTTTCTATATGACTTAAAGTTAAACCACAAATCCCTAAAATAAAAAATGTTCCAAGCACAAATATATACAATTCATATGGACATTCAAAAGGAACTGTAAAAAGAGAAACGATTATCACTGGATCTATATATGACATACCATGAATTGAATTTGATTGTCTAGTCACTATAATTAAATACCAACCTACGATTACAAATAAAACCATTCAAGTCCTCTTTTAGACAAACTTCTCTCCCCCCAAAGTCTAAATTGATCAGTTATACACATTCTTGAGCTAATTCAAGATAAAATGCACTTGTTCCTCCCACAAGGAAATCTTATAATTTTTCTGAGGTTGAAATATAGAATAAGATTCAATTCTTCATAACTTTCTTCTCTACAACTAGCTAAAATATATAAGCCTTCTTGTTTTCAATCATTTGAATAAGCTAATATATTAACCTTCCAACAACTTTGCTATAAATTATTCAAACAAAAAAAAAAAACAACTTTGCTATCAAGGTTTCCAACAGGTTCTAAATAACATCATAACAAACAAACATATTCAAAATTAATAAGAACATACATAGATCTAAGGATAAGAATGAATATATTCCTACCGTGACTCTTGATTCACATGAATGTTCATCTTCAAGATGAGAACACAAAGATCCTATGTCAAACTCTTCATAACAATACGGACAAGGGAAATCTGGTCTCACCTCTTCTTCAACATCAAAATCATCTATCCCCAACCGATCTAAAAACACAGATAATAAAATTCAAATTTTTATCAGACCCAGATAAATTTTCTCAACAAATTAATCAAGGACATGAGAATCAACATGAATACAAACCTAAATGAGAAGTTGGGTGGTTATGTTGAAGCGTATAGTGGCGTTTAGCGGCAGCAAGACGAGAGGTCCAGAACTCAGAATCCATTGAAGGATCAAAGAAAAAGCTTGACAAAAATGGATTTATTTATTTGTGTAAATGTAAATAATCAAATCAAATTGAGGAAACGGTTTTTGTTTTTGTATCGAATGAAAATAGTTTGAGAATCAAGGGTCCTAAGTTTGGAGAAAAATGAAAGAGGGGTGATAATAATTTTTTGGAAAAATGATTTGACTTTTTCAAAGAGGTTCAGAATTGCCGAGTGAAAAGGGGTTATGTTTTGTGGTTAGCATCAACGTTGAACTTAAACAAATGTGAGGAAATGTCGGTCTCATGTTAGGATATACTACACACGGTTTGTTGGGTCATGTTCCCTTTCCTTTTTAATTATTTATTATTTTCATTTTCGATAGATTGGAATCCGACGATTCATGAAAGTTATGACAGTTCTTAAGACTTAATGGATGTTACCAAAGATATTTATTACTTTATTTTAAAGAAATTCTCGCATTGATAACAAAAGTTAAACCTACTATATAACGAATCGGTTTTTATCAACTGAATCAATCTTAATCGCCTATTCTCATTCATGTTTCATTATCCTCTTAAAATAAATATTTTATTTTATGTGGTAACCAAACAAGTGTTGTTTTGTTAAAAAAATTGCCGCCTCATTTGCATTTTTCTTCGACTCAGGTTTTTATTAATTTTGTGCTTGATTTCAATAATGATTGATGAGGTCCACTTGGTTTGAAGGGGACAAACTTATCTTCAATGCAAGGATTCAAATCTTGTAAGAAACACTTGTCGCAAAATACACTACAGTAGCACTTCGTTATTAGATTCTTTCTTATAGGAGATAATTGTTCTAAAAATAATATTTCAAGTTTTTTTGTAAAAAAATGTCTAATTTTAAGCAAGTACATAGTCGATAAAAACAAAACGCCGATTCGGTTGAAATAGTATCAGAAACAGATTGCAAGATTATTCTCGGTTGGTTTGTCTGTCTATATCTAATTATTCATCTGAGTTTGGTGGATTACGTTAAGGCACCTTGTATTATATTATATGTTTTTTTTAGTAAAAGAGGGCTTATGCCCGATAAAAAAAAAAAAAAAACACTAATGAGTTATACGAATATTTTTAAGCATGTAAGTTTTGTAAACGTCATAAAAAAGGAGACTTGAGATTCAACTAGAAGGAGTCTTCATAACATGAATGTTAAAAGAGTCTAAAGAGAAGATAAAATTAGTCATTCAATTAGCACTTCTATTTTCCTCCTGCCAGGTAGGGGTGTTTAAAACCGAACAAATCCAATAGAAAAACCGCAAACCGAACCAATCCAAACCGAAACCGCAAAAAACCGCATTTTGTTCGGATGTATTCAGATCTGCATGGTTTGGTTTGCGATTTTGATTTTACCAACCAAACCAAACTACAATATAAGAAAAAACACTAATTAAATATATATCACCTAGACCAATACTCATAGAAACTCAATGGAAACTTTAATAAAATGTTATATTTTTTCTCTTGTTAAGTTTCTTTTTTTTTCTTTCAAAAATGTATTTATGTGCTACTTGAACTCTTAGAGAATGATAAAAAAATTTGTCTTTTGCATTTCTTACAAGTTGGATTACTTTTTGTCCACGTTTTAATTTGGTCTGCGTAGTTGAGAACATTGTTGAATGAAAATAAAATTGTGATGTTGGATGAAATTTAAAACATTACTGAAAATATGTTGTGTTTTAGCTTTTTAATTTGATTTTGATGTTGGAAACAAAAAAATTATTGTCTAGAAAAATTGCACCAACTGATCCAATTCAAACCGCATTGGTTTGATTTGGATTTTATTTTAAAAGCCAACCGAACCAAACCAAACCGCATACTTTTTTATCTTGCCGTTCAGATGACTTTTAATCTCAAAATCGAACCAAACCGCACCGCGAACACCCCTACCGCCAGGTATGATTGAAATGCACCTGTCAGTTCAACTTTAAAAGGTCTTGTATGCGGTGTATCAAGGTGGGTGGTTTCCCATTAATTTTAACTTTCCATGTGATCATGTCAACCAAAGTTTTTGAGTCACTTTTCACTTGAAGATTGTGGAAACCTTGTTTCTAAGCAAGCTGCATTCCCAGGTACATCCCCACACCAGGCCTCGTGAAATCCCTAGTGTTGGTTCCTCCCCAACCAATATTGTCAAGTCCATCAGTGTCTTTAGGTGCAGGAATAGCAAGAACCTGTAAAACAAAGATAGACAGAAAGTTAGAAGTAAGGAAATTATAATCCCACTCTCTTGAGGGGGTTACCACATCCCTCACATGGAGAGTTGTGTCAATAATATTATATGTTTTTTGTTGTTGTTACGACTTACGATTGAATGTGATTAGTTAAAAAGTTCTCTTAACATATTTGAGTTTTTGAAAAGCTGAAAATTTATATTTTGATTAATTAAAATTCATATTTGAATAATAACTCGAGTCTTCTTATATTTCATCAAGTAAAAACTACCTGTTTTATGATTCTAAAAAAAAATACTGTTTTAATATATATATATATATATATATATATATATATATATATATAATTCGATTGATATGAACATTGCATTATATGTATTAGGGCTGAGGTACGAAGTATAGACTCCTCATTTATTTATTTTAAAGGTGGATTTATAGCCTCTAGACTATTTGACCAAAAAACTACATGTTTTATGAGAATAGCAAGTACTGAATTTAATAAACATGTAAGGGTTGATGCTATAATTGTAATTCTTTGTTTTTGTTAACAAATAATTTAGTTGCTAAATACTCACCCCATAAGATGGATAAGTCGGGTATCCAGGATTCAAACTTCAGACCTTACGTATTACACGTAATATCCTGACCGAACGAGTTACGCCCACGAGAAATTTTTTACATATATTCAATCACATTTTTTCTATAGACAAAAAGACAAACACCATCTAAAATTCACACATAATTGCAAGTCTTGAATTCATACCCCGATAAAGAATTTAACCTAACAATACTGACAAGTTGAGCTAAATTTTTCAAACATATTTATTCACATTTTGTTACAATGACACCTTTAAAAAATTGCAAAGTCAAAGTTAACATATGTCATTCATAATAGTAAGTTAGTTGTGCTTTTTTTCAAACAAGCAATTTTAATATTAATTTTTTTTGAAAGAAAACCAATTGTAATATTCTTAGTGGTTGTTTTGATTATTATGAAAGTTGGTTCGAACTCTATAGATCTTTTTATCATGAATCTATCCTCTCATGTCACATGAAAATTCATTGAAATCCCCACCATCCATTAAGAATGAAAAAGAATAATTTTAGCAAAAAGTGGATTTTAGTGAATGAGATGGAAACACATGAAAGAACACGAGGAAAAAGAATGAGACAATCTTCTCCTCCTCTTATCATCATGCTACTCCATCCGTTCTAGTTTAATTGAGCGAGTTGACCATTTCACACATATTAAGAAAAGTGTGTAAATAAAAGAGAGAGAACAATGATTTTGAATGTCTTTATCAAGTATTGGTGCATTCTTCTTTATCATAAATGTAAAATAGAATATATTGAATTGAGAATTGTGAAAGTAGTATTAATTAGAGTTATAATTGAAAAAAATAATTAATGTTGTATTGAAAAGTGAAATAAATCAATATTCTTAGGACAATATTTTTTTACAAATGGCTTAGTTATTATGGGACGGAGGGAGTATTTAACTTCTCCGTCTTAGAGCACATTCAGTGAAATATATTTTGTCTAATAGTATCTATATTGATATTGAGATGCAATGCTTCTACTATATATATATATATATATATAAATGTGAGCCTTAATGCATACTTTATTCAACTTCTTTTATCATATTTAGAAAAAAAAATTAAATCAACACATATATTCAATGTAATACTATAAGTTGGATTCATTTAATAATTTTTCAAGAGTTGTTGGGTTAGAGTATTTGAGTGTTTATAAGAGGTTAATATTAAAAATAAAGTGAACAAGTGATGTGTACGTGTGTGAGTCATTTAAACTACCTCTTTGTAAGAGCGTCATTGGAGATGTTCTTAGTTATGATTCTATTTTTAATATTTTTTAGAAATGTGATCATTCACATTCAAATATAGGATAAGATAGATGCATTTTTATTAAGGAAAATATCACCTTATGTCTTTAAGGTACAAATTAAGAAATTAAATATAAAAACATTTTCTTAAAAATTATGTATTTAATATCTTAAAAAATTATCTTTTCAATATAAAACATGTCTTTCTAATTCTATTTTCAACTCTTTAATTTATGTCCTTAAAATAATTATATATAATACGATATATGCAATTTTATTAAATATAACATAATGATATAAAAGTCAAATAAGTAATTAATGCATCTTAAAATATGATTTCTTTATATTGGACCAAAAGGGTACTTGCCGTTTCTTGTTTAAGACTGCTCTTCAGCCCCCTTTCATTGCTCATAAGCCCTTCAAAATTATGTTTTTACTCTTAAATAGGACGTTCAGAAGTTACAAGCTGATTGGTTTGGGAGATAACTCTTAAATTGTATTCAGTTTATAACTCTTGAATTATGTTCGAGACGTAGCTTCTGATGGACATGTAAATAGCATTATGAACAATAACACATCAAATTAGCAAACATAAACAATAACATAATTCAAAAAGAACAACAACACTTAAAATTGAGAAACATCGCACAAATTGACAAACATTATGCAAATTGACAACACAAAGTCAAATGACCACAACTCTTCAACAACAGGGTTTAAACAAACTCTATTGATACTTGTGGCATTGACAACTTGAACTACTCAAACTATGTTGTCATTTTAAATTATGTTGTTAATTTGCGTAATGGTTGTCAATTTGTATAATGCTTATTAATTTAAAGTGTTGTTGTTATTGTTGTATTATGTTCTATCTTCAGTAAAAAATATTGCTTATGTTTGTCAATATGAAGTGTTGTTGTTCATAATGTTATTCAAAGGCACATCGGGAGCTACATGCTTAACATAGTTTGGAGTTATCTCCCAAATATAGTTCAAAAGTCATCTCCCAAATCAATTGATTCGTAACTCATGAACGCCTTATTCATGGGTAAAAAACGAATTTTGGGGGGCCTATGAACAATGAAAGGGGCCATAAGAGCAATTTTTATTCTATTTTTAGGTTGAAAAAATTACAAAGGCAAAAGTTTGAAGCTCAACTACACTTACATAAGCGAGATCCGAAGACATGACCCAAATAAGTTTTATCACAGTGGTAAGTCTCATGATATTTTCACAGTTTCAATCCTTTGAACTAGGGACTGTATCAGAAATATTGAATAGTGAGAGCGACACACATAAAAGTTTGTGTGTATATTCGCATATTCTTTCACAAACTAATTATATAGTGTATTGTAATTTTGAATTGGAGATGTGTGGGATAAAAATTTATCACTCTATGTGTTGCCTTTTTTATAGTGTATTATAGTCCCTTCCGATCCTTATTATAAGAAAGAAATCACTTTTTATATTCTTTGACTAATTGATGTATTTGATCTAAATATAGACTAGATCGATGCATCAGTTATTCAATGAATCTAAACAGTGAATTGTTTCTTATAATAAAGATCAAAGGGATGTATTAGTTTTTTTTCCCTTTAAAATGAAGTGAGGTCTATTGGACACACAAAGGGAAAGGTAGGGTCGTCCCTACGTTGAACAATGAGACTAACTAGTGATTAGACCTATTTATTATGGTTTTGGTGGATTCATGTCATCTCAACCTTATTCAACGACCTTTTGCATCATAGAGATACTTTCCCCCCACCCCATATTCCCCTTTATCAATTCTAAAAAATCGATCATGTCCGAATATACTATTTTAGATGGGCAAAAACATTTTTTTTCCACCTTTAAAATGGTGCATTCGAATGAGATCAATTTTTGAGAAAAAGGGTTAAGGAATAAAAAGCAGTTCTCCCTGTATTTAAAAAATTGGTAATTTTTTTTGTTGAAAAGGAAATCATTTGGTAGGCTACCAAGTGTTCAATCTTTTGTTTATTACAGATCAATTTAAGAGAATTACATGCATTAAGCCAAGTGGCAAGAGAATTACATGCAACAAGGACATGTACTATTCATGCAATCATCCAAGTGTATTTTCATGCAAATTGCCAAATGCCATCTCATGAAAGAAGCCATGTGCATTTCATGCAAGATAATAAAACCTTAATATTATGGGCTTCAATCTATCGGGCCTTACTCAGGTAAACATTGAGTTAGAATTTTGCTCTTTACCCAAATGGTTTTGCTCATTCCCAAAGTAAATGTCTAAAATACCCCTACGCATATTAACTCACACTAGTGTTAAATTTGTGTGACTTAACTCACGCTGCGTGACTTAAGCCATGCAAAAATAAAAACACACTAAAACCCAGCGTGAGTTAACTCACGCTGGTTTTGTTTCATCCATGTTCCATATTTTCCACGCATGCACAAACTTCCACAAAACAAGACACAAAAGATGGCTTAGAAAGGGACATAAAATAAAATACCACTACTATACTAACAAACAAATTATAAAAAAACAAATAAACAAAAGTTGAAGAAGATACACGACAAATTACAACTACAAATAAATATTATACTACTATTAACAATCATTGCCAATT
>Ga0315914_1007878_pt1 | contig 14538 bp, 11 predicted proteins | sample MpolenodulesMG_FD_203920 | JGI IMG/M metagenome (GOLD analysis project Ga0315914, IMG submission 203920) | Medicago polymorpha root nodule microbial communities from Los Angeles, California, United States - elongated nodules | ecosystem: Host-associated > Plants > Roots > Nodule | place: USA...
TTATACCCAAACACTTAACTTGATAAATATTGCGAAAACACTTATGAAATACGCAACTCCCTGCGGATACGATCCTATTATACTTACGTGTAAATAGTTTTATGACATGTAAAAATCATACATCAGTGAGGATCGTTATAACTACATTTTAAATGGCTTACATCCTCCCGCAAATATGAAAGGTTGTGCACATCTTGTTGATAAGTGGTTGACTTTTCCGAACATAGGACACATTGTTGCTAATTATTACAAAAGGTGTGTGGTTGTGTTGACAAATCTTGAAATTGGAAAATCAGAATTCCCACTAAGAGGGCCACCACCATCGGGTAAGCAAAAAACTCCCATCATATGCCTTGGGTAATTCCGAATCATTTCGCGCTTATTTTTTTGAAGGATGGTTGTCCACTACCTCCATCATCTATGGAGTGGCACAATCACAAGAATGAAGATGTGGTGACTTGAGAAGATGAGTATTTGGATCAACATGAGTTGTTCCGAAAGCTCATGAATATTGAAAGTGGAAACAAACCGCCACAACCACAAAAGGAGTCAAATAAAATGGCGCCTATTTTGTTGGACACTCCCGAAAAACCAAACCAACAATTTGAATTTATTGCGGAAGATGAGGAAGATTCTATTTCACTTGATCTTCCCCAATCACATGGTCTTTAATGAGTGATTTTTTTGTCGGTGTTAGTCTTTTTGTTTTGGTAGAAATTACACCGACGTGTATTTTGGGGTCGAAATTGTAACGCCAATTTTTTGTGGCCAATATATAAGTAACATTATGTAATTTATATAAATATATGATAATATGACTTTTATGTGGTGAAACTGGTGCATACTTATTTCTTCCTTGTTAATGTTTACGTATTTATGTTTACGCATTTTATATACATTTTATTGATTATTACGTTTCGTTTAATTACATCCTAATGTATGATTTTTTTTTCTATAAAGCTTTTGTGAAGTGAAACATATCTGAGATTGCAAATATTGAAGGCCGTGTTAGGTGCTCCTCTTTTAAAAAGACAATTAAAGTTATGATAACGCCGACCGACTCTCTTGATGATTTGAAGGCACAACTTAACACTTATTTTGAGCATCTTGGAGAAAATCAATATACACGTCACTTGTTTGGTCAAATGCCATGCACAGACCTAGGAGAAGATAGAGATGAATACGCATGAAAAACGGCAAGCTATATGCCTTGGCTTATTCGCGATGATAGCGACGTCGGATTTATGTTTCAGAATATGGTGGAAAGTAATATATTATATATGTATGTTCGTTCCATATGCAATTGCATTGAATGTGTTGTTTAATTTAATGATATGTAATGAGTTGTAATGTGTTGTTTAGTTATGGACACTATGTAACGTTTTGATGAATTTCAAACTTTTGTCTATTTTGAACCAAATGTCGGTTTGATTTAATTATGGACAATTGTAAAAGATATTGTATTTTTCTTGTTTATGACTGATTTTAAATGTTGTATGAGTTATATTGCCTTTGGAAATGTTGTGCTTTAATTACAGGCAAAAACTGGACGAAAATGGCTTGGTAGCATCATGCAGAACCCACTTATCATTTTTTATGAATTAAATAATCTAAAAGGCTAAAAAAATTCATCAAACTCATAAACAGACATAAATCTTCATCATACAAATATAAAAAATCATATTTCAATTAATAAAAAATCTCATAAAAACAACAAGGTACTGTCAATTTATAACACGGGAAGGAAAAAAAAATTCCATAATTCTAGCCACTCCCCCACCCCCACCGTGACCTCACACAAAATCTTGCAGAGTGAAATACAGATAGGAATCCTTCCACAAACACTAGCATGTGCATATTCAAGTAATCCTTATAGCCTCTAATTTCACGATAATAATTATTGATTTGTTCTTGTTGCAATTTAAGATTATAAATTGTATTGGCCGAGTTAAGAAATTTTATCAATTTGTATCACAACATGCATAATCTTTAATTGTGGCAGGAAATTTGCTTAGTTTTGTTAAGATGATCATGATACTAGCGCTGTATATGGTCTCATAATTTATATCTATAGTCAAAGAAATAAATTGAAACTTTGATCTAAGGATCCTGCAGTTGCCACCGTGTGTTAGATTCTAGGGTTTAGGGTTATACAAAATAGGAACACAAGACATTAATACGAAAGAAATAGAAACACAAGGTATGAAAGTGTTATTTATTTAGTAAGTTGTAAGTACAATACAACACATGATTCAACTTTTATTATATATTTTTTCTTTTTTCTATTAAGTACACTTCACATGAAGTTTTATTTATTGTAGTAGTAACCCTAACAGCTCAAGTTCTTGCTTAGTTCTGAGGTTCAGCGTCAGTATAAGCATCATGGTGTTCGTTAGGCCAACCACCACCCCAACCGCCGCGACCGCCACCATAACCCCCACGCCAACCACCACCACCCCAACCCCCACGCCATCCACCATATCCACCCCTACCACCATAACCACCGCCCCAACCGCCGTAGCCGCCACCACGCCATGGACCACCGTAACCTCCTCCATAATATCCATTTGTGTCAATTTTTTCTACAAATCAAGAAAAATATATACAATCAAATCGTAGTAAAATTCATAACATTTCTAAATTTATGTCGCTATTTCAAGTTATTTTTAAGAGTGTCCTCGTGAACTTAACTTAGTTGATATGAACAATGCATAATATATGCAAGGTCTGGGGTTCAAACCCCGACAAAAAAGTTATTTTTAAGAGTGAAACTAGCATATTTTAATACAACGTAAAAATAATAAGAGTTTTATTAAACTTAGTAAAGTTATACTAAATATATAATAATGGGTGGAAATTATACTAAATGTTCAAAAGTAGTATTACCATCTTTGTTGTCCAAGTCTTTGGGTGCGGACTCTGCACATATGAGAAGGATGGAAGCCAACAACATGGCTAGGAAAAGTAAAGCCTTAGAATTCATTTTTATAAAGTGCTCTCTATGAAACTTATATATATCTAGGAAAAGTATTGATCGATGAAAATAAAGTGACCAAATGTTTGGTATTTATAGGCAATGTGAGGCAGAAATAGAATAATAGCATTAAATTATTTTGTTGAGATTTTTTTAGTTCATTCTTATCTTTATTCCAGAGTTACTATTATTAGTAAGTGGATCAGCAACATAAATTCAGATTGTATGAAGAGAATTTTGTTTTGTTTTGAGGATTGTATGAAAAAAAATACAGCTGGTCTCATGCTTATGTACATGATCTTTGTTTGCTAGTATTTGTATAGAAAACGAGAATGTCTACTTCTCGTAATATAATTATAGCTGCTAATGAAAGTTTTGATGTAACATGAAATTCAATTAGTGTATATAGCTGCTAAATATAAACTATTTATCCTTGACTCCGTTCAAATCTTTGCACTAAAAATTAAATTATTAATCATAACTAGACCTTGAACCCATGGGATGCACGGAAAAGTTAATTATAATTAATGATTAATATTTTTGAAATTGCATTATCATATATCAAAATAAAAAGACTAATCTAGCTATCACATCTTTGAATCAATCTTGACAAAAAGGAAAATGCTAGATATCAAGAATGATTTTATCAAGAAAGATTCAAGAATGACATGACACAATAATCATCCTTAGATTTCAGTCTTATTTATTAACTTTTCGTAAAAAAAAAATACATAACACCCACCACCCCATGATTTCCGACCAGGCAGAGATTTTATTGGCTAACATTAATTTCAGGACAATTTCTTGATAAAATCTAAGGATGATTATTCTGCCATGTCATTCTTGAATTTTTCTTGATAAAATCTTTCTTGATGTATAGCATTGCTTTGACAAAAAATACTCATTAACTAAAACTAAAATAAAAGAGAAATGATATTTGTACAACCATTTTATGACAACTTTTAGACAACTTTCTCTCTCATACTCACATTATATTCTTACCCTCTCATTTTTTTTCTCTCTGCATTGTTTTTGACCAATAAGAAGAGAGAAAAAGAAGGTTGTTATGAAAGTTGTACCAAATGGTTGTTCAAATATCAATGCTCAAAATAAAATTCATATATGCAGTAGCAAGTGGAGGAACATTGTAGATATTGTGGTAGTGTTAACTTCTTTGATGCTTGCGCATCTCAAAATGTTGTAGTGTTAACTTGGTACTTTGGTGCTTGCTCCTTTCAAAATTTTAGATTCGATTCTTCCATATATCAATTTATGGGGCAAGTTTAGTTTCTCAACAAATAAAAAGGTTTTGGAGATCTATCAGTATAAAATAAGAGTGACCAATGAGCATGTGTTAATTTTTGGTAAATGATCCCCATATTGGGAAGGACCTTTTATCATAGAAAAAGTACTTTTAAATAATATTCGTATTTGATTCGAGATATTTGTTAGAGTAATCGAGAAATATCAATCAATGGGCAATATTTAAAATATTATAAACAAATTATTCATGAAATCAAAATAAACTTAGATTAATAACGGATAGAAGAAATGATATTACATCTTGATTACATGCAAAAGAAAATAAGAAAAAAATTACAAACCAAAAAGGGATTGTATCCCTTTCCATGCTTCTTCCAAGTTGTTTCTTTTAACAATTACACCATCGAGTTCCTTCTTCATAACCAATAACTCATCAAGCAAATGAGTGTTCTCTGCATGTGCTTTTTTGGACTCTGCATCCACCTCCCAGGAAGAGGCAATCTCCATATCAAGGGCTTCTGAAATATCTGCCTTTTTATTCCTAGCAATTTGAAGTTCATGTTCAAGATAACAAATGTGTTGATCAATGTGGAACTCTTCATCCCAAAGTCTAACAAGGTTGGACTTTTTGTCTTTAATCTTTTTGCGAATGTACTTCAAGTGATCATCAGCGAGCCTTTGTCGTTCTTCGGCTTGGTTAAAATTATTGAGGGTGGACTCAATAATAGGAATATCAGAACGCATATTGTTCAACAGGATCTGAAGGGAGACCATAACACCTCTTTCAAAACTATCAAGATTTGGTTTTAAATTCTCCATCTCGCCTAAAATATTTTGGAGATTATTCACCAAGTTGGAATTAGACATGGTTGAGGTAAATTCACAACTTAGAATCCCTTTGATCTTGTTCATGACTTGAGGGACGTCATGAGAACTAAGAGTAGGGAGAGAAATAAAAGAAGATGTCTCATGAGAACGACTCGTATTTAGGAAGAGATACACGAGAATGAAAATAGAACAAAGAAGATAGAGGTTAGAGTAGTGATATTTGAACAACCATTTCATACAACTTTTGGTGACAACTTCTTTTCTCTCTCTTTTCATTGGTTAAAATCAATGGAGAGAGAAAAAGGAAGAGAGAGAATAAGAGGATAATGTGAGTATGAGAGAGAAAGTTGTCAAAAAGTTGTCACAAATTGGATGTACAAATATCATTTCTCTAGAGGTTATATAGTCCTTAATTCATGTTTCAATACTTTGTTAAAATCACCTCTAATGACACGTTATAGATGGACCCACCACTTTATGTAGGACCTATTTAAAAGTGTTGGACCAACCCATATTGGTAATTTTTCATCCACGCACGCTTCTAGTTTCAGCAACTCCTCTCATAATCTACGGTTGTTTCCCTCTTTCCATCATGGTACGTTTATACCTTTATTCCTTTCTATTGAATCACACTACATTTATTCCTTTTTGCAAGTTTTTCTATGTTCTATTTATGCTGCCTTTATGTGCTTTCGCTAATTTTATTCATTTCATGTGCCCCACTTTCAACCTTTTCTATGGGCGTGGTGGTTTGTAGAGCCACTTTTAATCTTTTCCCACTGCTCATCAATGAATCATGATATATTTATACCTCTATTCCTTTTTATAGAATCACGCTACATCTATTCCTTTCAGCAGGTTTTTCCCTGTAATAATCACGCTACGTACCTTTATGTGCTTTCTCTAATTTTATTCATTTCATGTACCCCACTTTCAACCTTTTCTATGGGGGCTACGGGTTGTAAAGCTACTTTTAATCTTTTCCCACTTCTCATCAAGGAATTATGATTCATTTATACCTTTATTTCTTTCTATTGAATCACGCTACATCTATTCCTTTATGCAGGTTTTTCCTATTCTAATCACACTACCATTATGTGCTTTCTCTAATTGTATTCATTTCATGTGCCCCACTTTCAACCTTTTCTATTGGGGTGGTTGTTTGTAGTTCCACTTTTAATCTTTTCCCACTTCTTATCAAGGAATCACTGGACATTTATACCTTTATTCCTTTCTATTGAATAACGCTACATATATTCCTTTCTGCAAGTTTTTCATTGTTCTAATCACGCTACGTACCTTTATGTGCTTTCTCTAATTTTATTTTTTTCACGTGCCCCACTTTCAACCTTTTCTATGGCGGCTATAGTTTGTATAGCTACTTTTAATCTTTTCCCACTTCTCATCAAGGAATCATGATTCACTAATACCTTTATTCTTTTCTATTGAATCACGCTACATCTATTCCTTTATGCAGGTTTTCCTTGTTCTAATCACGCTACCTTTACGTGCTTTTTCTAATTTTATTCATTTCAGGTGCCCCACTTTCAACCTTTTCTATTAGGGTGGTTGTTTGTAGAGCCACTTTTAATCTTTTCCCACTTCTCATCAAGTAATCACGGTACATTTATACCTTTATTCCTTTCTATTGAATCACGCTACATCTATTCCTCTCTGCGGGTTTTTCCCTGTTCTAATCACGCTACCTTTATGTGCTTTCTCTAATTTTATTTATTTCATGTGCCCCACTTTCAACCTTTTCTATGGAGGGCAGTGGTTTGTAGAGCCACTTTTAATCTTTTCCCAGTTTTCATCAAGGTGTTATTTACATTTTTTTTCCTGTCAATTTTATCGAGAAAAAAGAAATCTTATTATGGTCATATATATATTCAGGTCAAAGTGTTATTTAAATTTTTTTTTAGAGAAAGTGTTATTTACATATTGTGTGGTACTGTTGTTAAACATTTAAAAATAGTTTAATAACAATGTTATAATTCTTTACATATTGTGTGGTATTATGTGTGTGTGGAAATATTTTTAATTGATAAAATATATTTTAGCAACAATATGAAAATTTAATTAAAAATATTACTCCCTTCATTTCAATAATAAGTGACCCATTTGTACTTCTAAATAAAATTGACCCATTTGTAAATATATTGTATCAAAATAATTAACCCTTTCAACTTTTTGTTTGTTTACAAATTGACGCTTTCCATTTTAAACATAATGTTATTTACTCTTTTTTTTTTTTATAATTGTAACCTCTAATAAATGCAAGTTTATCTCTCTCATGTCAATATTATTCACTTAGCTTTTACGATAACAATGAATATAAAAATACTTGACTAGTTTAATTTAGTAAAATATCATTATCTTGCTTTGATTTTCACACTTTTGTTATTGCTTTTGTTAAGTGTTAAAATATGACCCTTAATATACATAGTTAAGATCCTTCCATTTAGAAGAGCTCTATCATCACTCTTTTTTCAACACCCACTCTACATTCCCAATATTATTAGGTAAAACTTATGTAGGTCCCGCCACATTATGTGTGAGTTATTTAAAAAGTGTTCGACCTACATTGGTAACTTCTCATGCACACGTGCTCATGTACACGTGGGTGTAGTTTCAACAACTATTCTTGGAAGCTACACTTTTCTCATCTTGAAATAACGTTATCTTTTTTATAACTGCAAAATTGACTTAATTTCACGTTTATATTTACATAATTTTTAAACTTGTTTTTCAAGTAATCTAATGAAAATTCTTCAATTACTGTTATCAATGTTCTGTTAGAATTCTTAACTAGGGATATTTTCTCTTAATATGCCAATTGGTCTGGTCAAAATATCAATCCCTCTAAATCAACAATTTAATAAGGCTCCATTAACGCAAGAAGACTTTCACATATTGTTAACTTTGCTAGGCTTCAACATAGGATCCTTGCATTTCATTGACTTTGGAGTTCCAATTTTCAAAGGTTGACCAAAAGTTGCTTATTGTCAACCTATCGTTGACAAAATCAAGCTGAAATTATCTGCTTGGTAAGCATCTTTGCTGATTCATAGTCTTTCTGTCAATTCTTGGGTTGTTTCTATTTTAAAAGACATTGAGAGATGTACTAGAAATTTTCATATGGAGTGGAGACATTGAAAAAATAAAGATGGTGATTGTTGCATGGCACAAGGTTTGTAAACCTGAGGAGGAGGGGGGTCTAGGTATCACATCTCTCACAACTCTCAATGAGGCTGCTAATCTCAAGCTTTGTTGGGAGATGCATATATCAAGGGAACCATGGGCTTTTCTTCTCAAAATTAGGGCTCTTAATCAAAATAAACCAGTTTTATATCACTTTTTCTCTTCAATTTACAAAAATATTAGCATTCAACTATATCAGATAATTTGTATGAAACATTAGTAATGGGGAAAATATTTATTTCTGGCTTCACTACTAGAGACATGACTCTCTTGCAAACATTCTCCAAATCCTGAATAATATTTCTAACAAACTATCAACAAAAGTTAATGATTTTATCTTCAACTTTCAATGGTCCATTCCAAACTGTGTTCAAGTAGCCTTCCTAATCATCAGATAACTTGAAATGCAAGTTATCCTCCCCACTACTACTTAGCCAGACAAGCTTATGTGGAAAGAAAATCGTAATGGAGATTTATGTTTCAAAGAAGCTCCATTAGCCCAAATATGTATGGTCCACAAACATTCATCCCTCCAAATCACTGCTAGCTAGGAGAATTACGCAAGATAGGGTCCCCATTGATGAGAAGTTAAAAGAAAAAGGTTGTAATCTTCCTTCTTTCTACAACTGCTGCTTTTCCAATGAAGAAACCACATCTCATATATTCTTGCTTTGTCCATTTTCTTTGAAATTATGGACATAGTTAGTCAATCTCTTAAGTAGTACTCTTCAATTGAGCTCCATTATGTGATAAACATTTGAACCCTCAATGCCACGTGACCATTCAAGCTTGTATCATCAACATTTTGGGTGTGTTTGATACGCTAAAAACTAAGTGACAGGACAACATTTGTTTTATTGTAAAAGTGTTTCAGAAATATGACAAACTAGGGAGCAAAGGACAGAACAAAAACTTAAACTCTTGTCTATCATTAAACCACAACACAACTCTTAGTCTAAAGTACAAGTTTTCTAAAATACCAAAATAGTTTTTTGTCTATCAAACATAGGAAAAGACACAAAATTTCAATACCATAAAAGTTTATCATGTACTATTTTGCCTTATATTATGCTGTCCTATATTGTATGTTTTGTACAGTACTTAACTATTAGCATATCAATTGCACCCTTGAAATCAAAGGGAATTCCATGAGCAAGCATCCAACGAGACAGAGGTGAAGAAGAGAGAGATAATAGTTATTTATTACAATCTTCTAATCATGTTTCCCTTTCTTCCTGCAATATAAAAAAGAATATTGTTCAATGTCCTTAGATACTCAAAATAAACATTTATAAATAAATTTATTAAAAGAGGAAACAAATTAAAATAATATGATTAGCTTCTTTGATATAATTTCTCTTGTAGCTTCTCTTTTCAAAATGATTCTTTGGTGGTTTTAGATGGATAACTATTCCTCTTGAAGATTTCTGAGCAATCTTCGATTGGCTGTTTTTGGAGCTTACATAATTTGAACTTTTCGCTGAGAGTAGCAGTTAACTTTAATGGTTATTGTAACAATTCCTTGATATGCAGGCTTTCAAACTATTTCATCGCTCGAAACATATAAATTTCAATTTTTAGTGCAACAATATGATAATTATAATACATAAGTTATTGTGATTTTGACTGCAAATATATATACCTTTGTCATTAAGACTTTCAAATTCTCGCCAAATTCCGCTATCTATGACTACAATAGTTTGATTTTTATTTTTTTTTGGGAAGTCCCACGACCTTGTAGTTTGTAGATAAAACTGTAACACCCAAACATAGTGAGCACAAAGACTCAATAACATAGAATAGAAAAGGTATTTTGATGTTCTTAGTCATGATTGGTGTCCTAGGAATGGAGAGAAATCTTCTCATCAATTTGCTAAATAGAGAAATGCTAGCAACACACCTTCTAACATACACTTTTCAACACACTCTCTTTGATTAATTGAAATTCACATGGGACTCACCAAATTTATATGGGACCCATATGAATTTTAACCAATCAAAGAGAGTGTGTTGAAAAGTGTGTGTTAGAAGGTGTGTTGCTAGCATTTCTCTTGCTAAATAATATCTATTACTCCTATCATACATATAACCAAATCAACAATGATTTTTATAAACAATAGTCATATTACCATATTCTATGTAAATTTATTATTAACTTTAACTGCACACTCTGGATTTTCATTATTACTCAGGTTTGCCCTGCATTGTCTTACACTTTATATAAACAATCAAGATTTACATTTCCACTGGATTTCCATTGTTGCCCAAGTTTGCCTACAATCTCATATACTTTATCTAAACACTCATGATTTGTCTTTCCACTAGATTTTCATTGTTGCGCTAGTTTGCTATGCAGTGTCATCTTTAACATAACCTCAGAGTACTCTGGTGACCGATTAGCATAATCAACTATTGAATCTACCTTACAATTATTAACATTAATTATTATACTACATAGATGCTTAATTGGCATCCAATAATCATCTTTATAATTGGTCAACTGTATTTGTGCATAATGATCAAATCCCAACCTTTGATGTCACAATATAAGTTACAAACAAATGCTCATTACAAGAGTAAGTATTCACTTGCCATATTCCTATATAGAGTTTCTATCAAGTCTGTATAATATCTAGAGTCACTAACTATAGTATCACTACTTAAAGTTATTAAACATATATATTAAGCTCGTGACAGCAGCCTCATGGAAGTAAAAGGAGGCTGAAATTGCAGAACTTTTTCTGCATAATTGTACACGGTTAACATGTACAAAACCTGTTAGTATTCAGTCCAATAAAGGCACTTAATTGCTGAATTTTTTCTTCATAAATGCCATGATTTAACCCGTACAACACCAGTAAAATTTTAGTCCATATTTAAGGCATCAAATTGCATAATTTTCTGCATGATTACCATTCTCTAATATGTGCGATTAAGCAATGCAAACTTCGCATAAAAAAGGGATTATTCGAGTGATTCTAATTGCTCAAGAACTAAGATTTAGTTTCTAGTATTCAACGAGTTGATTTATCATACTCACAACACATTCTACAAATTGTTAGCATCAAAGCTTGACTTTAATCTCTCATTCCTTCAATTACCTATTCTTAGTCACTCACATGCAACCACTAAAAGCTCACAGAAACTCGCTAAGTTTTCAGTTTTACTATTCCTCTCTTTAACCCTAATTCCTAAATCAGGAATCACATCTTAAGAAAATAATCCACTACTTATTAGAGAAAAATCATCACATTTATTTATGATCTAATTTTTATTGTTAATCAATACATGCAAACCTTTATTAGTAGAGAATGCTAAGGATACGCCATAGAGGTTTTGAGTTTGAGATTTGAGCTAAGATTTATATGCCCCATTCTTGAAAGCTAGCTCAAAATTTACCTCCTTCTACTTCTGTATTTTCACGATCAGAAGAAGGAAACAAAGGGTATTGGGTGTTTCTTCTATCCTTTTCCTTTTCTTTTGTTCAAAACTAATTGGAAAGTGAAAAGTTTTGTTCCCTCTGTCTCACAATATTTGTCGTTTAATGTTTGTGTACGATTATTAAAGAAATGATTAATTGTGTTGATTTCAATGGGTAAATTAGTATATTAGTGGAACAGTTAAGTTGAGTGGAATTCAATAAATAAGGGTTTAATAATGGAAAATAATAATAAATGTTGCATTAGTATTCTAAAGTGACAATTATTTTGAAATAGTGAAAAAAATGTTAAAGAGACAAATATTTTGAGACGGATGGAGTAAATGTCACGTATGACTTGAGAAGTGGCGGTATCTAATGGATGCAAAATTTTATGTTCCATATTTACAACAACAAAAAATTTATTATTATGTTTGTGTTCGAAATTGCAACAACTCGAACATGTAATCTTGAAGATGAAATGTGTTGACTTGCCTTATTAATGAATAAAATGGTGAAGATTATAATATATGACCAATTGATATCATGTGAATTGTGATTATGGATTGCTTCTATTTACGAATGGAATCATAAGAAATATTATGTTCACCAGTTGATTGATTTGATATTAACGGAAACTAGTAAATGAGAGAACATAAGTTGATTGAATCACCTACAAGGCTACAACGTTGTATACACGGTGTAACAACTATAAGCCATTGAATTAAAGAAATAAATGGCAATTTTGATCTAACGATCTTGTAGTTGTTACACCGTGTGTTGTCGTGTAGCTAGGGTTATCCAAATTTGAACGCAAGACTTGTAAACGAAAGAAATAGAAAGATTATGTATGTAGATGTTAATTAAGTGTATTATTCATTTAGTAGGTACAATAGATCATAGGATTCTAACTTTTATTATATATATTTCCTTTTTCTACATAAGTACACTTCACATGAAGTTTTATTTATTGTAGTAGTATATGAACCCACTCTAGCTCAAGTTCTTGCTTAGTTCTGAGGTTTAGCATCAGTGTAAGCATCATGGTTTTCGGCAGGCCAACCACCACCCCATCCACCGCGGCCACCACCATAACCTCCACGCCAACCACCACCATAACCACCACGTCCACCACCATAACCACCACGCCATCCACCATATCCACCCCTACCACCATAACCACCATAACCACCCCTACCACCATAACCCCCACCTCCATAATATCCATTTGTGTCTATTTTTTCTACAAACCATAAAAAAAATATAATTAAATTGTAGTCAAATTTACAACATCTCGATTGCACTACTATAAAAAGTTGAAATAGCGTCCAAAATTAGATATAAAAAAAAATAGAAAAATTAATTTACCACTAAATTATTCATCTCTAATAGTTAACTAATTAGAGATGGATTTTGAATTTTTCTATCTCTAAATTCCTATGGTTGTTTAACTTTTTCTAGCAGTGAAGCTATCTTATTTTCATATAATGTACAAATAATAAATGCTTTATTTTTTAAACTTAATTTTACTAAGTTTATTTTTTCTTGAAAAAAACTTAGTAAAATTATGCTAAACATATAATAATGGTGGGAAATTATACTAGATGAACAAAATTAGTATTACCATCTTTTGGTGCAGACTCTGCACAAATGAGAAGGATGGAAGCCAACAACATGGCTAGGAAAAGTAACGCCTTGGAATTCATTTTCAAAAACTACTCACTTTGATACTTATGTGTAAATATATAAGTATATGATGGATGAAAATGAAGTGACTGAATGTTGGGTATTTATAGGAAAGGGGAGGCAGAAAAATAATAAGAGAAATAAATTATTTTGTTCTTATCTTTTTTCCCAAATTACTATTATTAGTAAGTGGATCGGCAACATTCACATTGTATGAAAAGATTTTTGTTTTGTTTTGAGGATTGTATGAAAATAATTTATCCTATTAGATATAACAACCTGGTCTTGTACATGATCTTTGATTTGGTAGCACTAGAATTTAGAAAGATGATGTCCACCTCTCATATGCAAGTTTTGATGTACATATGATGACAAGAGATCCAATTAATGTACGTTACATGAGTGATTGAATATAAATCATGACTAGAAGGGTTAAGATCCTAATTGGATATATCAATTTGCACGTATAAGACTTAAATAACTATCCTGAAATTTCTGAAAGTAACCTGGTCAATTAATTACGTTCATTGTTACCCAATAAAAAAAATTAAAATACATCTTTGTTAATGAGTCGGTTGAGAGATTTTGCTTTATTTTTGCTAGTGATTTAATGCATAACCATGGTTTTTTACATCATGAATGACAATGAGTATACATTATGATGATTACTGATCAACATTTGATCAATGTACAGTAGAAACTCTTTAAATTAATACTCGGTAAATTAATAAACTCTCTAAAATAATAAATTTGTCCGGTCCCGATTTGGGCCAATGTAAAAAATTGAAAAACTCGATAAAATAATAAGATAATAATTTTTTGGGAGATCCCTTTATAATTTTTGGTCCCAAGAAAATCATAAATTAATAATTCATAGAAACTGAAAAAAAAATATTACACTCTATTGAAATATGATTCAATAGTTGTCTGTTTTCCTTTAAAGTTCAAGTTTGTTTGAAGCTCATCTCTAACTTTTCTTATTGCATCCAATAGCTCAGGTGTTGTATTTTTGTCTTGTATTTTTCCAATGCATATGAACATAGTAGTTACTAATTTACGTTGAGTCTCAAGGTTCGCTGCAACGTAATTCTAAGAGGCATAGACTAATTTGCCTTTTTGTTTGGTATGTACTGTATAATTACTTAAAAACTCTTTAAATTAATAATTA
>Ga0315914_1007879_pt1 | contig 14537 bp, 3 predicted proteins | sample MpolenodulesMG_FD_203920 | JGI IMG/M metagenome (GOLD analysis project Ga0315914, IMG submission 203920) | Medicago polymorpha root nodule microbial communities from Los Angeles, California, United States - elongated nodules | ecosystem: Host-associated > Plants > Roots > Nodule | place: USA...
TTAACCTATAGCAACGGGGTATTGGAACATCAGTTGCTAAATTTTATCTATAGCAACTCTTTTTTCTGCAGTTGCTAAAAGTGACCGTTGCTATATGGCAATTTTCTTGTAGTGTAACAATCTGGTTCGAAAAATAAAATTCAGGCCAGGGGTATTTTTGAGGAAAAAATAGGGCACGCGAGAATAACACAGTGCGAAAAGTAATACTCTAATGTATTTAGTGCTGATTTTCTATATTACAATATAAACTAGTAGTATTAATGAATGATATTTTAAAAAACGAGTAAGAAATAACTCTAAAAATTTGTAGAGTCTTCTATTTAGAAGACAAAGATATCTTTGTAAACTTGAACGTGACCTCATTGTGAAAGACCGTATTTATGTAACAATATGATCTCATTCACCGGTCTCCATTATTACTCACGAACTTTTTATTGGAGTAAGCTTTAATGGTTAATTTATATATTGATTGAATTTGGCTTTCTCTCATAACTTTGATATAAATATATAGCGGATAAGTATCACCATTCTTGAACTCTCACTACCAATTGAAACTAAATGTTGTTTTGTTTTTAACTCTCACTACTTGTTCATGGGATAGCACTTGGATGACATAGAGTTGGATGACATTGGTGACATTGATCAATCACAATGTCACAATGCTTGTGTTTCTTTCTCTTTCACAAACATTATGATATTGTGATTGGTCAATGTCATCAATGTCACTCAACTCTATGTCACTCAAGTGTTACCTCATGGTTTCATATACCTAACTTTTTATCTAACCCTGTCTAGCTAGGAGTGAAAATAGGATAAACTAGGCTAGGCTTAGAGCTTTTAAAGTCTGAACTTCAGTCTATTTATTTTTCAACAATTTAATACCTGATCTTAACTTTGTTTACTTACTAATATATTTCATTTGTCTGAAAATATAAACAAAAATTAATCATAAGTTGATGTATTTGATATAAATTTGTACTAAATACATTAATTTTTGTTGATTAATTTTTGCTTATATTTTAGAATAGATGAAGTATTTAGCTTTGCCTTGCAATTGTCTAAGCGCAAGTTCCAAATGCTCCATTATAAGCAAATTTATGTTATTCTAATATAAATGGAGTTTTGAGAAATTATTAATGTGTTTCATCTTAAATTTAGTGGTTTTTCTACGTTACCCTTGTTGAATTATGAGTAATTTATCTCTATTAAAGAAAAATCATGTTTTCTTCATCTTTTTTTTTATAATCATTTTTATCTTATGAACATTAAACTTCTTTATTCTCTTTGTTTAACACGTGATTTACAGCTCATTTGTTCCATATTCGAATCCTACTAGTTATTAGAGGTAAATTACCTCCAATTCATTAAGGGATAATGTGGCCACACCATAGTATAATTTTTTTTTTACAACCATTTACCATTTTCATATCAAGAACATCACACTTCTTCATTTCCATCATTCTACATGTGATCTCTATCTCATTTATTCAAGAATCGAATCATACTTGTTGTTAAGGGTAAATTACATCTAATTCATCAAAGGTTAACGTGAACCTCACCTAGATTTGGCAGGTTATGTTCAAGGACAACAAACAAAATTTAATGAATAAAAATAATTGATAACTTCTTTTTTTTACACAACAATTAATTGTCAACAAGAATAATAAAGATAGGATCCGAAATTAGAATAGGTTTTCTTTTTTTTACAAAATAGAATAGGTCTAAAGTCTAAAAGACTTTTTCAATAATTTAGAACCTGATATTTTTAATTTATAAAAAAAGACTTTCAAAGACTTTGATTTTATTTTTTATACAACAAGTGGCCAAGAAGTCCAAAACTTTGATTAAATTATTCAGCTAGTAACCCTAACTTGTCCCAAACCTAATGTGATTTAGACCTTAGACTACAAAACAGGTTGCCTAACTTAGTTCTACCCCTAAATTTCTACTGCATTTTATCATCACTCAATCTTCAATTATTTTAATCCCAATAATAACATAAACAAAAACCAAAACTAGATGCCGAATTCAATGAACTCCAAATCATCCAAAATCAAGAAGAAAATAAAAATAAATAAATAAAAGTTGTTTTTGTTGTTGTTTGCAAGTATGTCAAAAGAAATAAAAAATAGTATTTAAAAAATAAAACAAGAAAATTAAAGAAGTAATGTATATTATATTCCATTATCAACTAGAAGAAGGTGGAGGAGGAGGAGGATGATAACCGCCAGTATCTGACCATGTTGAAGGTGGAAAATGGGACCCACTACTATATCCTCCGCCGCGAGCGTGATCTTCCGGTGGCCGGAAAAACTCCATTTGCTGACCAGGAAACAGGGGAAGTGAAACAGAGGATAATTGACTAGAAGGTGAAAATGCAGTTGAAGATGAAGAAGATGACAAAGAAAGTGACGGAGAAGGCGATAACATCGAAGAAGATGAATGTATCGCCGCCATTTGTGATTCATAGAACCATTGTTCAAGTCCTTGAAAATCACCAGAACCTTTCAGAAGCTGAGAATATTGATAATAGTCTCTCAACATATCAGAAGAGCTTTGAAACTGAACAAAAGGTTGTTGTTGTGGCTGCATTTGCGGTGGTGCAGGTGAATAATGGGTTGCCGGAGAAACAGAACCTGTTGAAGTATTCGCCGGGAAAGTTGATCTTGTTGCCGGAACATTTTCAGGGAAATTGAGTTTTGCTCTGTTTCCTCTGAATCTTAATGCAGCTTCATCGTAAGCTCTTGCTGCAGCTTCTGCAGTTTCAAATGTTCCAAGCCATACTCTTGCTGCTTTGTGTGGATCTCGAATCTCTGCTGCCCATTTTCCCCATGGTCTCTGTCTCACTCCTCTGTATCTTCTTCTTCTCTCTCCGGTTTCTTCTTCGTTTGTTGTCGAAGCTGCTTCACTAGATTGTGTTACATTGCTTGTACTTGAAGTTGTTGCTTCTGTTACTGTTTTTTCAAATAAAATAAAAGATCATAAGGTACATAGATATTTGGACTATTGTAGAAATTTTACATTATATTATATATACTGAACAATTTGAACTAAACACTGGTTTCTCATATCCAATACTGTTTTAGAGGCTATTGTATATTATTAATTAAGTTTCATTTTTGTTTCTATGAAAGTGTAAACACTACACAAAACTCACACAGACAACTGCGAGATTTTGGATTTGAACCCGAATGAAAATGTTTAGCCTATCAACATCGGTATTAGCAATCAACCGGATCTTACCGACTATTTAGTTTCACTTTTACTATTTTTAATGAAAATTTTAATATCTATGCAATATAAGTTGAAATAGTTTTTCCAAGATGGGATCAAGATTTGTATAAAAACAAAAAAGAAGTCAACTACTTATGTTTATGTGTACTTTGCGTACTTTGCAACATCAGATTTGTTTGATATAGGTTAGTGTTGCTTGCACCCTTTCTATAGACAAATGTTACTTGTTGGTTTATTAAAATGGTACCTTGTTAACAACTAAACCTTTTTATTGATCCTTCACTAAAAAAAACTTTTTCTTGATTGTTCTTTAGCATCTCAACTCATATACTAGACTGCTCCTTCTGGACATCAGTGTTGCACTTAGAATAACATGTTTTGGTCATGTGAAATTTAAGGGGATTACTAATAGTACTTTTCATAGATTGTTCCATCCATTTACCATATTTAAAAAACAAGTTGGATGAATTTTGGTCAACATTCAATTTAGAAAAAAAGTTTACCAAAAAGGGATGGAATTCTTTTCACAATTATTTAAGATGAAGATGATAATGCAATTGTGTATGTAAATGCTAGAGGAGGGAAAATGAAAGCAATTGTACCTGATGATGAGTTTCCCTGTGAAGAAGGTAATCTGAAATCAGCAATATTTCTCATATCTTGTTGAGAAGAACCACCAACATCATCATCACTCTTATGAAGACCATCTTCACGCACTCTTTTGTGTCCAACCCATGAACTAGACCCCAATAGAGTAGCACTAGAAGAATACATACGAGGAGAATTAGAACTAGAAGAGACAGGGACAAAACCTGACAACATAGGAAAATAACCACTTCCTTGTTGGACTTGGACCCACTCATTTTGGGCCTGGCCCAATCCATGCTGAGTCGGCGCTGAAACCATAGGACCAGACATTGCCACCTCCCCATACTGCTGTTGGTTCAATCCATGTGATCCTGATGCTTCTTCCTCTTTCTCATCACCACCATGTTCCTCCTTAAACCTCACGAACTTTCCTGAATCCCTTTGCTGCGCCACTTTTTTTTTCTTTCTATTTGTATATCAATAACGTGTAACCTTAACTATGCTTTTGATATATATGCAACAAAATCTTTCAACCTCGAATTTCTTTTGAATTCTGAGTTCTGAGAAATTTTACACAAGCACCACCCTCTATGTTACAAATTTTTTTCAACTTTTGTTTTGGGATCAGAAACTGTTTTTGATTTTGATTCTACAAAAATTACTAAGGAAAAATATATAAACAAATAAATATATGTAAAAGGTTTGCGTCTCTTTTTGATAATTTTTTGGCGTGCAAGTTGACACACCTAGCTAGAGACGTTCACACTGAAAATTAATATGGTGGTAGCAAAATTGGAACTGAGTAGCACCACCCTGTGCAAATCTTTACTGATGTCGGTTTCTTGTTCTAAAATAGTGGAGAAAGAAAGAGATAAAAGGAAACAGTGATCATTTTTGGTTTGAGTTCTATACCCATAAGGAGTCAAAACAAGCATTTATATAATAATATACAATATGTGCTCACACACGTACTTTTGTACGAACATATTTTGATTTTAGGAAAATGTTTTGATTTTACCATTGTTTTGTGTACAACAATGATAATTGAACTCTTGTAAAAAAAAAACAATGATAATTGAACATAAATATTTACCATGTAAAAATATGCATTTAAATTATTTACGTATAAATTATTATAAGTTGCTTTTAAAAGATATCTTAGTTGTCACCGTGAGCATAGTTTAGTTTGCAGCAAGGGCGGAACCCTTCATGGACTAGGTGGGCCACGGTCCATCCGAAAAAATTAAAAAAACTAACGAACGTTGGTTTATTTTGCGAAATTTTAAACAATTTTACCACAGTTTTAGTGTTCGACAGATCTAAATCCCCACTAATTGGTGTAGTGGCCCACGTGGAAAATTCAAAAATTAAAAATCATAAGTCTATTTTACGAGTTTTTAAACAATTTTTCAACGGTTTTGGTTTTCGACGATTCTAAAAGTGACATATGATTTTTGTCATGCTTATACTTGATTGGGTAGCGGGGGTTTACAAACCTTCTAATTTTTGGGGTTTCAAATCTCCTTTATATTGTCTTGTCAACGGAAAATTCCTCTAAGTTAACAACTGTATTATAAAAAATATAATAATTTATAGCAGTAGTAAACTATCTAATTTTTTTTTTTAAAATACACAAGCTTCTTAGTCAAACCTTTAATGGCCCACTCAAACTATTTTTTCTAACTCCACCACTGGTTTGAACCTCAGACTCCTCACTTATTCACCTTAAAAATGTGAATTTTATCCGCTAAACTACTATGTTAAAAAATATATACATATTTTAGTTAGCATATGAAAATAAGCTAATACGGTACATGACGGCATATATGACATAAACAGGGCAAATTATACACCATCTTTGGAAAATTGTGAGTAAATTTTCTACGATCAATTGTAGTTTTAGTGAACTTAACTCAGTTTGTAATGACATTGTACTATATATGTAAAGATTAGAGTTTAAATTTCGTCATATATTCATCTTAAGAGATAAATTTTTAGTCACTAAAGTATTTGGAAAAAAAATCAATCACGTTTCATCATAATTTTTTTTTTAGAATTTTATATTTGACATAATTATAAGTAAATGGAGCTAATTAAAATCTGGCACTTTTACACAACAATTTATAAGTATTTGTGTCAATAGGTAAATTGCTGTAAATAAAATGTCGATAGGTAAATTTAAAGAAACCAATTTAACTACTAGTATGTGTTTATTTGTTTTGGAGCTAATGATTTGTGCATAAATATCTAACGGAGGGTAGGGCATAATAAGGCCAAATGTAAGTCATAAAAATAAGTGACGGGTGAATGTTACAGATTTTGCTTAAATATAAAAGGTAAAATTTTAAGATAAGACTTAAGCCGTAAACAGATGTGGATTAGGTTGGGAATAATAATCCTACTTGCTGAAGTGTTCATTTTGAGTTTGTCTTTGTCAAAGCAATTTGCATTAAAAAAAGGTGAAAGAATCGTTTGAAATTCTTTTAATTTTACTGATAAAATTGAAGTTTATTTTCTTATACCAAACGGAAAAGCTTGGAAGTCAAAACACGGCTCTGAGAGGAGGGCAGTTTCATGCATATATAGGTGATCAACAATACTGTTTTTTTAAATTTATATACCAAACAGAATATAGTATAGCATTTGACCTAGTGTCTATACCTATAATTGTGTTATGACTTGACTAGTATAATTGAAAGGGGAGGGTATATGTTAAATAAATCTAAACACATGCTGAGTTAGGTGATCTGAACTCAGATTGTTCATATTCTATCATACGGTTTTTGAGGGAGATATGTAACACATTCCCTAGTACACAAGAAGAAAATTTAAAATTCAGCTGAGTAAGTTAATTAAAAAATGACAATTTATTTTTTTTACACCAAATGACAAAATTTAGGATTTCACTTTGGTGACTTTAGAATTTGTTAACTTTTGTGTATTTAGAGAATGAATAAATAATTAATAAATTATTTAGATGAGATGGATTGGATGGTTAATAGAAATCTCAAATCTTCTGTAAAACTCTTTACGTGTTATTTTTGTTGTTTCTTGATCATTGTATTCAATATCATTTGAGAGTTCTGGGAAACGTTGAGAGAACAAATAACCAATACAACTAAATTAAGATAAACATGTTTTAAATTTGTAGCGCCTGATCTTGATCGGACGGTCAGATCTCTTCTGAGTGTATGATTGAAGCATTTTGAGTGCTTGCTATCCTTATTCGCATGAGTGCAGTCCACATAGTTTTTGTGAGAGTGTAGAGAAAGAAATTGAAAATGAATAAATGAGGATGAGAGAGGAAAATGATGAGAGAGATAGAAACATAAATGGTAGAAGGGGGCGCATCATAGGATGACAACAACAAATTATCATGATCCATCGTTGAACAAGAAAATGGCGTTTCATCCTAGGTATATCCTTGACTTTTCGCTTTTAGATTAAAAAGTTTATATAAATCCTTTTTTTAATGGCAAATGTTAGTTTATTGATTGTTATATCAGTATTATTCACTCTTGTAAGTATTTGAGCTCTAAATATTTAATTTTTCAATTCCTTTAATCTTTTAACTCGACCAAATAAACTACTCATCCCTAGTCATATATGTCATTTATGTAAATTTTCTATATAAGTGAAATTGTTTGAGAAAAATATATAAAAATTGTTAAAAAGTTTAAATAAAAGACTTCGTCATGAAACTTTAAAATATAATTTTTTCTACGTAAAATTTATCAATTATTTCTATTTTAAAATTATTAACCAGCCTCTTTATTTATTCGCATCAACCTAAGCTCTACTGATATTTAGGTCGATAGCCTTTTAGGACATCTGAAGGAGGATCCACGTTACCAAATTGATGTCTAAAGTGGGAGGGTTAAAACTTGAAAGTAGCCAAATTAAAGTTCTATTAATCGGATGATTACTACATCCAATGGACGTTAAACTGATCAAATGGTGAATACTTATAACGAAGTATAATAGCTACACTAGTAAACCTATAAGTTAGGTAAATACTTGACCTTGGGAGCTTTTAGGAACAATGGCGTGTGAGATGGGTATGCTAGCTCTAGTTATTTTTTATTTTTTTTAAACGGGTATGCTAGCTCTTTTTTTGTATGCTAACTCTAATTCACGAAGAATTTCCATCGGAAGTTAGAGATTAATATTTTGAGATACTAATACCGAGATACATTTAAAGAGATAATGGGTGAGGCGTACCTTAATCCTTTATAAATTAGGGGTAATTTATTTCTAATGATAAATAAGATTTAATTTTGGAACGAAGTAAATGGAAATCACGTGTTGAATGAATGAGATGAAGAAGTTTGATGTTCTTGAGATGAAAATGGTAATTGATAGTAAGAAGAAAAAATATATCAGTGAACCTACATTTTTCCTCGATGAATTGGGGATAATTTACTCCTCGTGACAAATACGATTCAATTTTAAAACGAAAGAGATGTAAATCAAGTCTTGAATGAAGGAGATAAAGAAGTTTTTTTTTTTGAGAAAATAAAGAAGAAGTTTAATATGTTCACTTTAAATCATGTTTAATTTTAACATTCTGCTAATATTTTTGCTAATCTTCTTGTTTAAAAATGTTTGTTATACATCCCCATTATTTATAAATGAAACTAATTTTGATACACTATCAATGATTATAGTTGAAGTCAACTTATTTTTCAATAATATGATGCTTATGATTGATTCAATAATATGATGCTTATGATTGATCCACAAGTTAACAAATATTTATTATGCACACCATATATTTATATGATTTAATCTTTTATAAACTGCTGCTCTTTTTGTGTGACCAGATTCATGCATTACTCTATTTCTATACTGTATCCTTTTTCTCGTCGTAAAAATCATTGCCATCTTTCTGAATTATTAAGAAACTCTAATCTAATTTTTTTAACCCTTAAAGCATTTCCTAAAACAGAGAGGCACATCCTTATTTGATAGACCAAGTAGCCAAACAATGTTTTCCAATTTGAAGGATGCAAAATGGCCGGTATAACCAACCAAGCATTCACGATGGGGGGATGTTTTTCCTTTTTCTCTCTCCGGTGAAGTTTAGGGTGACCAAACAAATCATATCCTTCACCGATTGGTTAATTTGTCGCCAAACTTTTTTATAATTGCATCTATAACATATATTTTTTTAAAAGATTAATGGATATCTTGTCCCTAAAAAAAGATTAATGGATACGCATTATTTGTCCAATTTTCTGATTTTTTAAAATGTTTTATTTATTCATAGATGAATAAATATTATTCTTGTAAGAATAAGAAAAATTTGTCATCTTCTTATTCATTAATAAAAAAATGGATCCCCGTAAGAATAACTTAATTTGCAGAGATAATGCATTGTTATATGCAGGAATAAGAGTTTTAATTTCATACATCCCACTTGTTCATCTTAAAAAGTAAATTTTAGTCATTATGTTACTTGACCCAAAAAAATGAGATATACATAGTCAATGTAAATAAATTTTGCGCAAACATCCAATAAAAATCGAGTAATTTACCATTACCTTAAAAATACCGTGACAAATTGACAATATACCCTATATGATATATTTTCATTTAAACTATTGTATGCTGATATTTTATCTCCATTACACTCTTGAAGAATTCCAAAACCGAGTAAATAAGGGTCTTTATTTATTTTGTTTTTCTTTAAAAAAATCCCATTTTACATAAAAGAGTAAAAAAAAGAGAGTGAAAGAAAATACAACACACTTTAAGTGATAAAACTTACTATTCATATGACACAGAGAAAGTAGTAATTGTGGATGTTTAAATTCAAAGCAATTCAAAATAAAAACCACAAATTGAATCAAATTTAAAAAACTACACAAAATCGAATATTATTAAATATGTTTGTAATGTGTTTTGTGAAAACCGTTCAAACAATATTTGATTTCAAATCACTTTTTTAAAAAAACCGAACCAAACCAGCTAAGTAAATTTTAATAGTTGTTTATTTTTTTTATTAGGATAATATATTGTATTAATTTATTGTTTGTTAATTTTTATTTTTTAAATTAATTTTGATTGAATTTATATTTTTTACTATTTTCATTAGCATTAAGAGGAACACTCTGTGTCCATCTGTCTGTTCATTTTATTGCGTTAATGCGTAAAAATTACGGACAATATTTTTTATGAAATTTTGATTTTAATTAAAATTATTGATATAGATCCCCTCAAAAAAAAAATTAGGCATACATATTTTACACTTTCACATTATAACAAATTATATTTATCTTTTTCAATGACGTCAACAATATAATAAGTGTAATATAATACAAATTCTTATCTTTTTGAAAAACACCAATAATATACCATTTTTATGAGCAAATTTTTTTTAGTGTGTAATTGAAAATGAAAAAGACAGCCTAAAATTGTATACTCTCTTTATATATAGTATAAAATATAGTATAGATATATTTCAAACATAATTGATGATTTTTATTTTGTAATATTAATTTTTAATATATTTTATATAATATTTTTCTATCAAACATTATTTCACCATTTGTGTAATTTTTTTTTTTTTTGAGGAAACCGTTTGTGTAATATTATTAATATTAATAAAAATAAATTACAATTGTATTTCAGATATTAAAACATATGCCCACATCAAACCACATTTAATTGTATCAAATCAAAATTGAATTTGTTCCCGTGAGTTTAACTCAATTAAAGATAATGCATAATATATATAAGGTCCGGAGTTCAAAACTCTGATACTACAAAAAAAAAAAAAAAACAAATCGAGTTTTTTTAAAGGGTCATTTTAAACCTTATGTAATTGTTATTTTAGAATGACTGCCTTTTTTTTATTTCAAAACTAATTCAAACTGCACTCGACACCCTCATCACCTTAGTAACAAGTAAGTACATACACTAGACAAATTTTTTTTTCTTCTGACCCTATCACCAAAAAAATTGATATGTCTGCGCCTAGTTCAAAATTATTGATGCAATTGCCCTTGTTCTTTATTTTATTTGGCGAACAGACATTTTTTTCAACTTTTTCTGCATGTTCTTATTTTAAAAGTGGTATTACGTTTTTAAATGAAATTGATTAACTTGAATAGAACTTAGGAGGAGCTTACAAACCTCACCTTAAAGAGCTATTGGATTTAGGGGAAGCTTACAAACCTCAGACCCTAAAAAGTCAACTTGTTAATTAGATTAACAACAATCGAACATTCTAATACAAATGTTTGTCATCATCAAAAAGGGGGGAGATTGTTGGAACAAAATGTGTTTGACAATACCACTTTTAGTTTTAATGATAACAAGGTATTAAGAATGTCAATTGGATATGCTAATATTTGTTCAAGTGTGCAAGACCATAGACAAAAATTTAAGTGTCTTTAATTCAAGCATAGGTTCTGGAAGAACAAATGAGAGCAATGAAATTTACAAAAAGGAAGCTTGTGTTGCAAGAAAGCATCTGAAGAAAAGAGGTTCTGAAGATCATCAGAAACTGAAGGCTACCAGAAGTTGACGTCATCATAAGCTGAAGATCATCATAAGCTGAAAGCTGGAAGCTGAAGTTAGTTAAATGTTGTCATTTTGATTGCACATCATTACAGAAGGAGTATAAGCCTGGAGCAACGGCTACTTCAGAGGAATTAGAAGGCATTGGATACTTATCCACTGAAGAGCGCAGGAAAAGGACATAGTACAATTGTACAACCATTACCTCCACTACTCTGTTTTTTGTGTTTGCAATAGTACAAGACAACAGCTGTGACTACGCTGATATTTCTATATACAAGGAATGAATTTGAAATTGTTCTCTTCTGGGACAATAACCAAATCAAGCAAGATATCATTGGTGATTTGATCAAACTTCAACAAAGACTCTATTTTGTAATGTGCTGACAATTTCCAACATATCTCTCACACCTCTATATAAAGGAGTAAAGACTTGAAGATTGACAAGACTCTTACAACAATTTTGCTATTGCCAAACCTCTACTGAAATTGTTCTACATCATAGTTCACTTAGAATTTCCTAACAACTTTCATATCTTAGAAATTCTAGAGTCTTAAGAGTCTCATCTGATTTGTATTGTGAACATCACTGATTGTATATCAATTGTTCAACCTCAAACATTTTCCTTATAATTCTGTTTGAATAGAAGTCTCTTGCAGTTGTGCTTGAGCATAGGAAGTTTCTTGCAGTTGTGCTTGAGCATAGGAAACCTCTTGCAGTTGTGCTTGAGTAGTTTGAAGTCTCTTGCTTTAGTGCTTGAGCAATTGTAATCAGATATTGATTTTAGTGAACTCTCCTTGAAAGTGCAAGGAAGAGTGGACTACTTCCGGATTGTGGAAGGAACCACTATAAATTGCTTTATGTTTTTCTTCTTTCTCTCTCTCTCTTTACTTATCCGTTGCAACTAGACTCTGAACATTACTTCAGAAGCTGAACTCTATCAGGTTCTGAACAGTAATTTCAATTTTAGGAGAAGAAAAAGTTAACACAACTCAACCCTCCTTCTTGTGTTTTTCTCACCTTCATTTCCCATTTCTTCTCCTCACACTAAATTTCTATAGTAGCAGATAAAAAAAGGACGAATAAAAAAACACACCAAAAAAATGGCTTTGTTCGCCATTCTAAATATAGAACATGAAAAGAAAAAAAAACTAAAAGAAAAATTAAATGGCTTGTCCGCCATTTGAATTATAGAACATGAAAAATCCAACAAAAAAAATGCATGTTCGCCATTTCATCTGGAGAGCAGTCAGAAGTTGCAGATGTTCGCCGTTTTAAAATAAGAACATGCAGAAAAAGTTGAAAATCAAATGTATGTTTGCCAAATGAAATGAAGAACAAGGCAATTGCATCAATAATTTTGAATTAGGGGCAGACATATCAATTTTTTTGGTGATAGGGTCACAAGAAAAGAAAAATTCACACTAGACACCTCAGCACCAAAGTAGTTGGCAAGTGTGTCATTATAGTCCTCAAAGCCTCCACATACCCTCGTTTCATTTTCATGACCACAAACCATCGTACAGGTGCATTTCAAATTCGATCTATCATCATAGTTTAGTGGTTTCATGCCTTTGCTTGAAAGATGGGAAGGCTCTGTAGTCTGCTCTGATTTGAGCACGTTTTTATTTTGCTGTCTTGTTGTGTTTTTCAAAAGAAAAAAGAGTAACCCAAAGCATCATGGCACGTTTTCACTTTTATAAAAAAAATATGAAAGTTCTATTGCGCTATGGGAATTTAAGTGTAAGTTTGATTTCTCTCTTAAAAAAAAAATGTTTGATTTCTCTCTTAAAAAAAAAGTTTGATTCTATTTTAGATGGGACAAAATTAATTTTGGAAGAGTATAATCTTTTATGATATGTTTTGTTGATTTCTAATAGAATTGATTCTACTTGAAGATAGAATTTATAGTCTTTGATTCTAAAATACACAAATTTATAATTTGACTCATTTTTACATGAACGTATTCAAACATAAATCAATTTACCTTAACCAAGCAATTAAACTCAATTGAGGTTAATGAACTTCACAAGTGAAGAATAGTTTGGGAGAACCCAAGTTCGATTTCTAGATAGAATAATTCTTGATCAGACTATTATTATTTCATGGTCAAACTCCAGATTACTAGAGTCTCTTTCCCTTGAAACCGAAGGATTAACGCCAAAAAATATAAATAAATAAAAAATCAATTTACCTTCAACTCAATTGCACACAATCGATTTACTCAAAATCGACTATTGTTGTCGCATAATCAAAACCTACACTAAATTGGTTGAATAAGAGTACAATTTTACATCCATTAAAAACATTACTTTTAATATATATTTTACAAAAATTTAAAACAAGTAACTTAACAGGTATAATTCTTTTGAAGCAATCTTAACAAATGTAATATATTTACTATAATGCATACATGAAACAAAACAACCAACTATCAAACCTCAACTTTTATTATACAAACTTATAAGTGTGTTTGTTTTAAGTTTCCCAAATTTATTTTTAGGAATAACATTTTTTGGAATATAAAGATCGGAATTTTATTTCAAGATATTTGGGAAAAATATGTTTGGTTAACTTTACAATATTCCTAGGAACCATAAAAATAGGGATTATAATACGTAACTATTTATGAATTTATTCTCATCTCCTTGGGAACTTTATTTCCACCCTTTTCTTTGGGAAATTTTTTCTATTCTCAGGAACATTTTATACCTGGGAATAAAATTTAGTAAACTTGTAACAAACATAAACATATACACGGAAGTATATTCCTATCATTTCATTCTCGGGAATCAACAAATATTACTTGAAACAAACACACCCTAAGATATCAGCTAAATTTAACAATTATATTCAAACACAAATCCTAATTATTAAGAATTGAACATAAATTGGTTGGTGAGACAAATCATGGAACACATATTTATCAATGATACATAAAAATAAGGGAAACGTATTTGTCATTGATACATAAAAAACACGAGACAAATATTGTCATTGATAAATATTAAAAAAATTAAATAGGACAACTATTAATCAGTCATGCAAAAATAACACAGGACAAATATTATTTTTTTTTTACAAAAACAATCACGGGACAAATCCTCTATATATACATTTGAGAATGATTTCATTCAAAAATAAATAATAGAAAATGTTGAACATCAATTTCTTACTCTACTTATTCAAA
>Ga0315914_1007880_pt1 | contig 14534 bp, 14 predicted proteins | sample MpolenodulesMG_FD_203920 | JGI IMG/M metagenome (GOLD analysis project Ga0315914, IMG submission 203920) | Medicago polymorpha root nodule microbial communities from Los Angeles, California, United States - elongated nodules | ecosystem: Host-associated > Plants > Roots > Nodule | place: USA...
GCTATGGTGGTCAAGTGAGATGAGTCTTACATCATATATAAGTTAATTTTTACCCTTCAATTGTAAAAAATTTCAACCATCAATTGTCAATTGTACTAATCAAATTAAAAAGTTAGAAAAGCACAAGAGAAATACAAATATACTAATATCTGAGTGTTTCATTGTTTGTGTGAAAGGTATAAATATGAAAGATATACAAACATTAAAACTACCCATGTAGGCTTAAATGCAACTGCAAAGACAAGTCACACTTCACACAAACATTAAAACCACTTTAGTTATTACATTCTGTTTTGAAGTTATTAATTTCTTGTTGATTTTCTCTTATTGAATAACTATGTGAAATGTATTTTCTCTTATTGAAGTTATTACATTCTGTTTTGAAAATGAATTTCACCAATCTCATTTATGCTAATCTCCATGGAGCTCTCTGTTTTTTAAAAAAAGGAGAAGATGTTGACCCATGAATTTCCACCATAGAAACACTCAATTATGGCTAAAGCAATAAACTATGACCACTAGTTATGGTACTACTTTCTCAACTTTCAAACACACCAAAAGTTGTCATACACAAGCTTCAGGTTGTGGTGTTCAATCCAGAAACATATATTACAAATGACACAATAATATACATAGACCAAATTCATTCCACGTACTCTTCTTCTCCTTCACCCAATATAAAATTTTTAATTTTGTAATCTTATTTCACAAATTACAAACTTGAAATCCTGAATTTTGAATAAATAAGAAATCCTAACAATAATTTTACAACATAAAATACATTACCTAGAATCTAAATTGGTTAATCACTTAATCAGTTTAGTACAATTTGAGTCAAATGAAAAATCCCAAATTAAAAAACCCTAAAATTGGAATTTTAAAGAGAGAGAGAGAGAGAGAGAGAGAGAGAGAGAGAAAGAAAGAGAGAGATAGATATAGACCTGTGTTCATGGTGAAGATTCGTGAGTGAAGATTCGGTTGATTCGTGAGAGAAGATTTGGTCCGAAGCTAGCGTTTGAGGGAGACGAGAGTTCGAGGGAGTGAAGAGTTCGTGTAGTGTTTCTTCTGAAGCTAGCTAAAGCAAGTTCCTTTTTATGTTTATTATTATTATAATATTACTATTAATATTAAATATAATATAAAAATAAAGAGAGGGTCTCAAATTTTTTTTTTAGATAGAATCAAAAAAAGGGAGGGAGATTTCGCGGGCTACGAAATACTTTAGCCCACGGATTGCAAAAATTAATAGCCACCGTTTTTTTGGAGTGGCTTAATATATTTAAAATCCGTGGCCAAATGAAGTGTAGGCCAGGGTTTACTACTCACATCTTATTAAATAAGAAAAAGCAACAGATTTTTATTAAGGTTTAAATATCAACGAATAAAAGTCGTTGCCTATAAGGAATTAGCGACGGCTATGTTATTTCCATGCCTAAAGAGCCGTGGATTAAAATGATTCCGCGACGGTTTTCTGTAAGGTATTGAACAAAATATAGAAACTTATCAACGCATGAAAATCCGTCGCCTATACACACATAAGGTCACGATTTTTAGTCTGTGGCCTAAAGTTTCGTTGCCTAAGGTAAAAAATGTTGTAGTGGTTTATGGAATTATAAGTAGGTCACCAAAATATGAGCCATGATATCCTCCCAAGTTCCAATACCTATAGAAATAACAGTTGATTATAAACATAATTACATAGTCGATTAAAAAAGTAACTCAACACCACCTCTCAAGTTTGATCACAACAGTTAGACTTCATCCCAACCTATGGATGCAAGGCAGTGAGAGCCTTACCATATAATTGTTTTATGCTCTTCTACGCGTTTTGTGACTTTCATCAGAATTCGCCAAACCTGACTTTGAAACTAGGTGTAGCTGAATCTGATGAATTAGAACTCATAGTCATTATCAAAGCCAGAACTCAGAGGCATACATTTCAAATGGTCTCAGAGATTCCTTCAAAAAAAAAATGGTCTTAGAGATTATCACTAAACCCACCAAGTCGAATAGATATGAAGAAGTTAATGGAGAATCTTATGTTTTTTGGGTTCCGGCACATGGTCATCGTTAAAAGTGTTCTGATTAGAAAACTAAATTAGGGGTTTTATTGAGATTAGATCGGATAACTTAGTTCTTTATTACATAAGTACGATTGAGTGCACTTGCTCATTTATACACCGTCACATGTGTAAAGGATGTTTGCGAACAACTAGGATACTCTAATATTTGTTAGGCTAAATTAGTCCAATGGTCCCTCAACTAATTTCCAGTTTTCATTTTGGTCCCATAAGTCTCAAAATAATCATTTTGGCCCTTTATCTTTACTAACGAATTTCAAAAGCGTCCTTTCCGTCATATAGCTAACTGTGCCGTTACTTCTGTTCCATTTTTTCATTTAAAAAAAAAATAAAATAAACTCTTCTTCTCTCTCACGTGACAACAACAACAAAAGTTCTTCTTCTCTCCTCAAACCCCACCACCACCACCTACTTCCAGCCACCACCAACATTCATCAATACCATCATCATCTTCATCACTTTTCTAGTAAAAAAGTTAAACCCCCCCCAAAAAAAAGGATCTAATGTTCCTCTCATGTTCCTCCTTCCCCCTTTTTTCAATTGGATTTTTTCCTTTATCTTCCTCCAACATCCTCAATTACTCTTCTCTCTTATGTTCCCTCCTTCTCCTTTGAAACAGCAACAACATCATAATTTTTCTTATTTGAGACAGAACCCATGTCGCTCAAATTCATCAAAACTGTTCTGGACCAGGCAAAAGGATCTTAGGCCCATTTACTTAGTCCCAATACAATTCAAAGCCCAAACACCAAGTTTGGAAATATTACTTGCGACTTACCCCTCCACTGCAAGGGGGGTGCACGGAGCAAGCAAGACCGGTTCAAACGAACCACAACGTCTCTTTGCACGTTCCCGCAATAATCTCTCTGGCGGTTACACTTCCCACGATTTCGTAACCACCAGACCGAGGTGTGCCATTACAACGGCTCTGCAGCCCTCCACCTCTATATATAGGGGACTCTTAGCAGTCCCCAAGGTAGAATCTATTCTTCCTCTAAACCCTCACTCTCTGATCTCTACTAACTTGAGCGTCGGAGCGCCTGCAGGTACACACACCTCCGTCGTTCCAAGAAGCACTTTTAACGCATTCTACCACCACTCAAACCACCGCATTCAAAGCACCGACAATCACCTTCTGATCAAGTCGATCAGTGGCGCCGTATGTGGGAATTATAAGCTCTCCCCGTTTTTATCCTACTAAAAACCAAAGCTTTCCAAAAATCTGCCATGACTGGAAACGGTGCCAGCTCACAGATAAGAAGCGAGATTCGTATCCTTTAACGGAACGGAATGACGTCTTCGCCTTCTCCTGTGGGTACACCCAGAGAGGAACCTATACAAATAGTTCCTCTCTAAGAAAGGCCTCTGCAAGGTCCTCCACGACTTACAGAGACGCCAGAAAATGCCACGCCAACTAGTGTCCTCGTCGGCAACCTGATCCACACGGTTCAACGACAAACTTCGTTAATCGAGAAACATAACCGACGCCAGATGGATCTGGAGCAAGCACGCCTGATAATCTGAACCAAACAGACTCCTTCCCCAACACGTAGCAGAAGAGGAAGGTGCCCTCGCCAATCGCGGTCCAGATCCCCTCGGCACTCAGTCATCGTTAGATCTCCAAGCCTTACAAGGAGATCAGCTAGAAGAGGTCACCCAGACGATCTCCTCCGAGGAGGTCTCCACCAAGACGCAACAGACACTCTTGGTCCCCTTCCAGCTCCGAGGACACTCGTGATACTCGAATTGACCGTAACGTATACGGTCCGTTCACACGACGTATCCGAGAAGCTCTTATCCCCCGCGGTCTGGAGAAACCACCTCAAATGGATTCGTACGATGGAACAACGGATCCCAACGAGCACCAAAAAACAGAAAACACTTGAGCATACGAATTGTTATTTTGTAAACATACAAAACGATTCGCTCTCAAAAAACTTCAAACAGTATAAAAGCCTCTCACAACGAGCACTCGGTTCTAACATGATACTTGAAAATAAAACAAACATTTTCATCAAGTGTGATAAGAACCAAACACAATAAGCATAAAATTAGCGGTGCAAAAACCACGAAGATTGTTAAATAATTACAAGACCGAACAGGCCTGGGCGTTTCAAACATGCCCATCATCATTACGAGAAGAAACAATCTTCCCATTTTCAACATACTTCACAAAATGGATTCCGTCCACACAGAATTCCACACCTGGGTTCACCACCTTCAGTTGGTCCAAGGCATTGTCAAACCCATGGTGAGCAGCACCTACCAGGTTCCTCTCTAACTCCACGATCCTATAAACCAGGGCAGGACGAGCTAGTACAGCCGTGTCCTCAGTCTCATCCTCCCCAGGAAGGGAAGCGTCATGAAGAGCATCCTCAAATACTATCTTCTCCGCAGCAAACTTGGCATGAACTTCCTTCAACTCGTGGTGGTATCGGGTCGCTAAATCTGCTTTCTCTTCTAGGAAAACAAACGGTTTGTTCTTCTCTGGAGCAGCCCTCTTCGCAGCTACTAACTCAGCTTCCAGCTCTGCCATCCTCTTGGCCATTTCCTCCTTCTCCTGGGTCAGAGCATCAGAATGCACGGCCTCCTCCGTGAAAGAGTGTTCATGTACAATCAATCTCCAGAGCTCTCATCGCACTAATGACTCCTTCTGTCACGGCCCGAGTCCGACCAGCAACCCCCAAGTCACGGATCACCTTCAGCTCAAGATCACTCAAGTACAGAGAAGCCTAGGAACCAAAGTTGTCAGATTCAGACCACACTTTGGGAAGCTGGAACAAGCCATCGCCAGCAGAAGAGGTGTCCCGGGGAAGGGCTAGAGCTTGAGTCTGAACCTGCTTACCCTTATCAATAGAAGCAATCTTTTTCCTTTTAAGATGAACATCTTCCTCCTCCTCAGGGTCGTCATGCACACGAACAGGAAGCCAAGCATCCGCCGCCCTCTCTCGCCGCTAATCTCTCTTCCGGCTACCACTGCTCCGACCAGTGACCTTTTGATTAGCTTTGTTCATCAGGGAACGAATGTGAGACATCTTTCCTGCACAAAGAAACACGAGCAAATCATTAGTAAAGAGCATGAATCAAACAAAGAAAGAGAACATCAAACTAAATCTACCTAGGAGGTCCATAGGATCACTTGAAAGCACTAATGAGCGGGTATCAATCACATGAGCCATAGTAACTTGGTTCCCTCGCGAATCTAATATAGGTTTACCATCCTCAGCTACCACCTCTCGGACAAACCAGTATAACTATGCCTAAACATGTCAGGCTCATGCTTAAAGTGATTTTTACTCTAGTAGAAATGGAAGCGGGGAACACGTGTTGACACAACCCCAACATCCTCATGGGGGCGTTCCACGACTTTCACACGTGTCCTCTGATCCGGATTAGTCTCTGACATTTTAGTAAAAAATTCGGCAGAGAGGTATTTTAAAATACCTCATATTTTGGTTTTGAGTTAGGCCCTCTTCTCTCTATTTTTTTGTTTTTTATTTTATTTTTAAACTCCATCTTTTTTTATTAAACCTTAAATTTGTTTCTTTTTATATTTTATTTTAATCATTATCCTTTTTTTTTATTACTAGTATTTATCCTTTTTATCATTATTTTTTGTATATTTTGTCCAATGATAAGTCCAAAAATTTGTCCCAATCCAAGTGCAAGCTGTGAAACATTTGCAGCAAATATCCAGTTTACACGCCTCACTTCCAATTTCAGGAACAGATTGCTTCACTTTCTCCCTAAGCCAAGAGAATTCAGTTTCTTTTTAACCCTAATCCTATCACTATAAAATAAACCTGCAAATAAACATTAGGGACGGCAAAAAAATTCCCAACACTAAAATTCATCAAAAGCCAGAATTAATAAACCAATAAGTCAAACGCCAAACTCTTGTTCTGTTTCGCACAACTCTCACAAACCAATAAACTTGCACAAGAAAAAACCAGTGAAAAAACACATAACAATTTCATAGTCGAAATTCACAAGCCAAAACCTTGCAAAAGTTACAAACGCATGCCCCAAATTCATCATAACCTAAAACCAATTCCTTCGAACCAGACCTACAACAAAATCATCAAAGAAAACAGTTTCGAACACACACAATCACGGCCAAAAAACGTACAATTTCCCCAGAAATACAGTTTACACGTAAAAATTCCCAGGCACCAAAATTTCTTCACAAACCTGCAAAAATCAAAAACCATACAGCCAAAAACCACAGAGTTTTCGAACCAAACACAACAGTACTCACAAAATCTATCGTATTCAAATCAATACACCCACCCATTCAGTACCATTCCAGTCTCATCACACAATCACCAGAATCGCAATACAATCCAAATGCATACATAAATCAAACTCAATCAGAACAAGAACACCACAGTTCAGCATCAATCCAATCATCAAACACGTACTCAAATCATAGAACAAAACCACATCACAACTTTTACAAATCGGACCGATTCGAAAAAGGAGAAGGAGAGGAAAAACTCGAAGTCAGACACCCACGGACGAACCGAACCGGAACTCATACAAACGGTTTTCGTTTTCTTAAAAAAGGAACAAAGGTAGTCTTGTTGTTTTTTTTCTTTCCATTTTTGTTAAAATCGTAGATCTAAACCCTTAGGTATCTTGTTTGAAAATTTGAAAGTAGAATTAAAAGAGAAGAAGTGAGTAGAATAAGAGAATAATAAAAAAGCAAAAAAATTAAATTAGGGTTCCAGCGCGGTGGTACGTTAACAATGTGTTCCCTCGCTTCCTGGACGTGTGATTGATCAAGCACCTCCTCTCCTGATCAAATCCAGACCGTCTGATCAATCAGACGGCCCATATCAAATCAAACTTAAGCCCAACTTCGGTCCCCTTAGGCCTAGACACGCTGGCTATCCCTTTGGCCCAATTCAACTTTTTTTCCATTTCACACCCTCTGCTTACTGCATGCACCCCCCTTTTACATCATTTTCTTATTATTTCTATTTTTTTCACGTATTTAAAATTTTGTTGCATTGTTCTATCTTGTCTTTTACACTTAGTATTTCATATTAGGTAGCATATTCATCATTCATTTATCCATTGCACATTTATTTATTTTTTATATCATTTATCTTTACCGCGTTGAATTTAGTTTGTATATTAGACTTAAACGTAATCATTCATGCATTTTTTAATTTTATCATCTCATTATTTCGATAGTTTATTTTATAGCATGGGTTTTAGAATGTAAAATAGGCTTTAATGTAAATAATTTATTTTTTCTTGTCATTTATTTTCAGCAGACTTTAGAATGTGTATTAGGCTTGATGTAAATCATTCATGTGTGCGTGAGTCTGTGTGTGATTGTGTGTATGCTTTATTTTTTATGCTCTATAGTTTTGGTTAATGGTCTTTGTGGTGATCCAACGACGCCACAAAGTGCCTACTATTTATTTTCTCGCTCCGTTAGTTTTAATTTTAGTTTAATTATTATTCAAAAACAACAAAAACATGCAAATACTGTCAAACTCACAAAAATATTTTTATGAATAAACCTTGATCCCAAATCAAGTGATCTTTTTCTTTATTTTCTTTTCTTAATCAAACATTAACCAATTTAACCTTATTTTAAGTAATTTTATTTAAATATAAAAAATACAAACCAATTCTCATTTGCCACTTGGCTTTTCATTTTAAAACCTTTTTCAAAACAAATACAAAACACAGAACCAATCAAACGTCAATTCCTCCCAATCAAGCAACGTGGGATTCTCGCCGCCCCATTGGTCGAAAAAAGGGAAACCACCTCCAAGGATTCCTTCCCCACCCAAAAATGATCGTGCGCAACCTCATTATCCTTGTTTGAATTGCTTGCCATAATCTAACCTGAAAGGAAAAAGCAAAGAGAGAATCAACCCAATAGATCACACCCATCTCTCCTTCAAACCAATAGGTTTGATCGTCTTAGGAAAGGGTTTCTCAAAAAACTCTGCCGACATAACAACAATTCAAACAGGACAGACAAGGTCAGCAACCGTAACGGCCATGCACGACGACAACTAGGCGTAACCCTAAAAAAACTAAACTACAGCCTGTCGCCAATGTTTTCTCTCAAAATACAGAAAACAAACAACAAAACTCCTAAGACTCTTTACACGCAGTGAGAACCACCGTGACAAACGGCAGAAATCACCGCATCAGAGTAACTTATACCCTAAAACATGCATTTCTACGGTTTCTTAAACAGGAAACTAAAGAAGTCAAGCGTAAAAATAAAGGGAAAGGACGTTATCAGAGAATTACTTGTTACGATGGATGAAGAAATGGACTTGAAGTGAGAAGTTGAAGGACTAGAAATGCTTCGTCTTTGAAAGGACTCTTAGAAGTTTTTCTGAGTTTCTAAAACGTGAAATGATAAAAGTGTTCCAAACAAGCGTTTAAACTATTTATATCCACTTCATAATCCTTTCAAAGGTCACGCAGTTATAATCCGGTACAATCCTTCACATACAACTCTCCACTCAAATGAAAAATCCATGGTCCAGATCAAACCTCACCATCTATCTAAGGGCCCTGATTAATGGTAGCAGTTCCTCAAACGTCAGGGTGAGATCAACGGTTCTAATAACACCTTGGAAACACAAACCAAGAACACTCTTCAAGCACTAGGTACTTGAGTACCATAATAGCCTTTACACGTGTCACTCAGAAGTCAAAGATCATGTCTCCTCAACCATTCCCTCGAGACGTGGGCATTAATTGCAGAATGACAATCGATCAAACTTCCTGACAAGGGAATCTTTCCATCTGACTAAAGTCAAACGAGCATTCACATGCCGAACACAAGTCACTCAACTGTCGAACCTGTCTGGCTAGGAAACAAACATGTTCAGTGTACTTGCTAAAAAGTACAATAATCGAATTAGGGTTTAGTATTGTAATGGTCATGGCTTGAGAAAGCTCTCAAAGGTTGTATTTATAGCCTTCAATGGGTTGGATTTTTGGTTACTTAGGCAGCAAGTAACAAGGACATTTAGGTAATTTAGGTGGCTCATAGAGGCTTCTAAAAGCAGCTTAAGGTGGCGTCTTTAGATGGGATGCGCTTTGGGCCTAAATCCCATCCGAAGGGCGTTTTAGGTTTTATGGGCCTTCATGATGGTCTAAGAGTCCTTTTGAGGGTCTCTTAGGCTCTTTAGGAATATTATGAGAGTCTATAACCCCCCAAGCACGAGTCGTGGAAAAAGGCGAAGTGATTGGCTTGTTTTAAAAATTCAGTTATGTTTGGTGTTTTGAAAGATCCTTAGGGCGACCTTAAGATATTTTAAGAGCCCCCAAGGGTATATGTGTGATCTGTGTTTCTGTGTATCCCCCTAGGACAATCTATAGTATTTTTAGGAACCCCCTAGGGTACATGTGTGACCTTGTGCAGGTTGATGGTCCATATAGCCCCCCAACCATGAGTCATGGGATATGGAGAAATGGTTTGTTATGGTGTGATTAACCTGTTTAAGGCAAGTTTATTGAACGCGAGTTCTTTAAAGTGATCGTGAAGATCTCGACGGTTTAGATTTTATGACCTTTCATTGGTGTTGACATGTTTAAATCGTAGCCTTTCGTCCACGTGTCTCCATTGATTAAAGGCTTTGGCGCATTTTTCGAGGCGACTTTATTGCTCTTCCTATTTATTCGCGACTGTTCTTTTTCTCATTTTCATTTCTGTCTTCTCTTTCGCCTTGTGTTCGCTCGTCGCAACTTCTCCATCCTTGTTCAAGGATTTTAATCTGTTCAGGTATTCCTTAACCCTTCTTCTGTTTATGACTTTATTTTCACTGTTTTAGTCGTAGATTTAGGAGATGGTTTTGATTAGAGAGTGCGATGATTCGGGCAAAGTGATTGATCCCACCGATCACGCTGAGAGAGGTCGGTTAAGAAATGATTGTTTGAGGCATGCCACAAGGCCAAACGGTGTAATCGATTGGGAGGTTTATAACTTAGGGCTTTATGGGGAGATATTGTTGAGTGATTTATCTAGTGATACCAAAGATAGCTCGGGCAAAGATAGTGATTGTGTGTATCTCTCTGCTACCTCAGGAACGGATCATAAGGAAGACGTCAGTCAAGAGATTCGTTCGTTTCAGGAACCTTCATCTAAATTGAAAAGTGAGGAATCACAACCTAGTTCTAGGGAAATGATGTGTTTCTCCTAAGAAGTGCGAGTGGAATATTCGTTGTACACTGATGTTCTAGACGTTAACTTTTTTCGTAGTAAGTTGGACATTTCCTCGACGGGAAATGAGGAGGACGTTGTGGTGTTTTCATGTGACGTAGATGATCGCGTTTGTGACCAAGAGATGGCGAGTGAGCAAGATGAATATTTTTTGATGTACATGGCGGTTTTGGAGGAATTTGGCATGAAGATTCCCTTCACGCCCTTTGAGATGGATGTATTGAAATTTTTGAATGTCGCGCCCTCACAAATTCGTCCTAATAGTTGGGCGTTTATTCGCGGCTTTGAAATCCCGTGCAAGTCTTTGAATCTGGAACCTTCGGTTGGCGCCTTCTTTCATTTTTATGGTATTAAGGATGTCAACAAAGGAACGTGGATTTCTATCTGTGCTCGTGCTGGAAAAAGGCTATTTCCTCCGTATGCCTGTAATTTTAAGAAGGAGTGGCAAGATTCTTCCAGGATACAAGGTGCGCCGTAGTGTTCTACTGCATCTGTTTTGGTGGACGAGAAACCTAAGTTTCCTCTTCGATGGACGAACAACCCTCTAGCAGTGATGGGTTATAACTTCGCCAAGATGTTGCCCTATGAACGGTGTCTTGTTTGTTTCTTGGAGAAGTTTCCTATTATCAACATTCATGTGTTGTTATATAGAGAGGGAGATGCCGAAAGCATGGACGCCTACATGCGTGAGTGGCTTTAGTTTAAAGTTTTACATTTTCTTGTGTGTCGTGCCTGTTCATGTTTCTAACCTTTTCATTGTTATGTCTTTGTAGAATAAATGTTACCGCTGATTGGAGCGGAACGTAGGAAGTGTTTGGCGGAGCTAGAGAAAAATCATTTTAAAGGAGTTTATTATTATTGTTATATGTCTTTAATTAAAATCATTTTATAATGAGCATATAACTTTCCAAATTAAATTTGGTTGTTTAGAACACTTCTCCGTCTTGATTCTGTTGATGCACTAAACAGAAGAATAAATAAAATAATTGAAGTATATATCGACAACCATTGGTTTTTAGTGGAAGCAATGTTTTGTGGGTGATGATCTGAAATTAAGAATGTAATAAAGGAGATAAAGTACTATATGTACAGGGGGGAGGTGTTGAGGGGTTAGATAGAAAACACTCATAAAAGGAAATCAAGGAGAACCAAAGCATGAGAATAGGTTGCTGCCACAATCTACCAGAGAAGAAAATCAAGGAGAACCATAATAGAGAATAGGATATGATGATAATTTGGTCCTCAACTCTAGTGGTTTGCAAAGACTATTATTATTGTTCTATTTTATGGACATGGTAATCTGCTTCTATTGTTTGAATAATTTGAAAGTATGAATCTTGTTGTAATAAGAATTTATAAATCGATGGAATTCACCTAATGTTTTAATTTGATATCCTGACAATATTAAGAATTGTTTTCTGATTAAGGGGGAGAGCCTATGATTGATTTCACTCTCTCTTCTACACATAAGGGTTGTGTGTGAGAGAATATGTATCTAGAAATCTCTGTTACCAGAATCCCATAATACATTATATTATGAACTACCAATTGTTTTCTTTATACATCATAGATAAACTTTTATAAATAACAAGGGAAGGGTCATTCGTATATAAGCAGCCAACCGATCATTTTTAAAATCAATTCAGTACTATTATACAATATTAAGACATAGAAGAGAGGAAAGGACCTGAATATATTTGAGCAGTCCAACTCAAAATGCTTCTGCATCTCAGAATGGCAGAAACATCCTGATAGGGAAATAAATATTCTGTTTCAAAAAACACTACTCAGTCGAACTACCAGAAGTTTCAAGTGTCATAAAGAATGCGACATAAATCAGAAACATCATCATTCCAAGTGGCTTATACAAAAGTGACATTCATTCACTCTTCGTGCTTGTGAGTTGTGATTAAAGCAACGACTAAATATGGCTAAGAAAAGGAAGGATCATGCAGAAAGTGTAAACATTTTGCACAGGTTTGAATGATATAGCCATTATGGTTAAAATTCCCGTTCTGAGTAATTAACCAAATAGTAAGAAAAGGCACCAAACTCTACTAGTTAATTCTTTATAGTCTTTTTCCTGTAAAAATCATCATATATTTTGACTAAATTAGAGCACTTTTAACATCTATATAGAAGTATAATTTACAGTAGTAAATGCAACAACACTACTCAAATGGTGTCTTTTATTTACATTGTTCACATAATATAATCCAATCATTTTCATCTTCAGCAACATTATACAAATTGGAGCAATAAACTAACAATTATAGAACAAACAAAATTTTCTCAGGAAAAATATATTTGAAATTGAGCTTGTAACAAGAAAGCTTAAAAATTAGTCAAGAAAACCGAGTGCGAGAATAAATTATAACAATGACAGAACAAACAAGTTCATGCATGGATTTAAGTTTCCTTACAAGGTTTCTTTGAATCATCGCTGAAGAAAAGAAAGCAACACTCTAGGGTTTGGAATTAGGGATTGAGGTTAGAGATCACTCCTAAGCAAAAACGAGATTTACATGAAATTATACCAAAAAACAGAAATAACATATCAAATCATTGTACCTTCAGAGATTATATCTTCAGTCCCATATCGAATCAAAACGGAAATTATCAGAAATTCACAAATCAGAGACAAAAATCTGCTTCAAATCAGAATATGTGCGAACCAGTGCGATTTTGAGAATATTGAGTTGTGATTCTGAGCAATCCTGAGTTAAGAGCGACAGTGCAAAGGAGTGTGATATTGCAATGAAAAATTACTTTCTGAGTTTGTGATGAGAATGAAGATTATGTCATTCAGTGTTATATTTTAAGAGTGTTGTGGCTTGTTTGGAACAAAGTAGTTTATTTAGTTTCCTAATTATTATGTAACAACCTCTCCCTCTCTTCACAATTTTAGTATCTTACTTTAAATAAAAATAATGAGTAACCAAGACCATCCACAACAGAGCACTCTAAATTGGGTGCTTAAATTGAATTCATATGTCCACATCACTCATTTTCCCGTAATACTTAATAAGCACCAATTTTTTCCAACCCAGCACCTTAAAAGAAATTATTAAATAGATCCCACAGATAATTTTATATCATTATATTTCAACAAAATTTATTTATTTTATTAAGATTTATTAAATGTGGGCCAATGAAAAATAAAGAGAGAAAGGGTGCTTCCATAAACACCCTTCTCCATAGCCCAGTCATGTATTATACTCCACAATAGGAGTGCCTATTTAATGTGGTGTTAAATAGGTGAAGCACCCGATCTAACTCCTAAACTTTAGCCATTACTTTATTAGCTAATTAGAAAAAATATTAAAACAAATTCTTCTCCTAAAAACTTGGTCAATTAGTGCAGCTGGCTGATACACACGTTCAACAAGAAACCACTTATGTAGCAATGATGCCCTTGAGTTTTTATAGTGAGCCTATTCATTATGTGATTTACACGATGCTTGCACTATATATGTGATTTGTATTTACTATTTAGAATCTTCATTTTTTTTTATATCTTTCATTTCTTTGTTTTTTATATTAATTCATTTCATCCAACTTTTATTGTTGTTAATGTCTAGATGATGTTTCATATTTATTCATTTCATGCAAATGTAATTAGCTTAACTCTTTTTTAACCGAAAGTCTGTAAGATCTTGTTGATGTGCCCCAAAATGCAATGACTTTTGTGCATGAATTTGATGGAACAAAGGGTGTTTCACAAGCCACTTATTGAGTTTTGACAATAACAAAATATTAAAGATAATCAATTGGATATGCTAAACAATTTGTTCAAGTGTACAGGATCCATAATCAAAGTACTATTCATAAAGATTCTGGTTGAAAAAGTTCAAGAGCAAAGGAATTTATTTGAAGCTTAAAGCATCTGGAAGAATGAGTCTGAAGAACTGCGTCTGACGAATGCGTCTGAAGAAACGAGTCTGAAGAAGAGCTCCTGAAGACACGTCATCAGAAGCAAGAACATTAGAAGCATTGGTCATCAGAAGCATATCTCGCCAGAAGCTACTTCACCAGAGTTGACAAAGGACATTGTACGAAGCGTACGGCCACGAACTCTGCAACCACCTTCTCTGCAATCTTTGTCTTTGCAACAAGACAAAGATAACAGTAACATTGTTGTAGACGATGTTCCTTCTGTTCTGGAATGGATTTGAATTAAGTTCTTCATAGGACAACTATCAAATCAGGCAAAAGATCAAGGGTGAAGAATCAAAGCTTCAAAGCAA
>Ga0315914_1007886_pt1 | contig 14525 bp, 7 predicted proteins | sample MpolenodulesMG_FD_203920 | JGI IMG/M metagenome (GOLD analysis project Ga0315914, IMG submission 203920) | Medicago polymorpha root nodule microbial communities from Los Angeles, California, United States - elongated nodules | ecosystem: Host-associated > Plants > Roots > Nodule | place: USA...
GTAAGTACTTTTTAGTGTACATATCCAAACATAAATAGCTTATCAAGTATAAGAGCTTATGATGTAAGCTCTATTGTTATAAGCCCTAATGCTATAAGCATCTATATAAGCTGTTTATCCAAACGGGACCTAAACCTGGTTGCCGGTTCACAAATCAAAGTAGAAAAAGATTGAGGCATGCGCAAATTGCAATCCACAGTCCACTGCTGTTTTGTTTTTTGAGAGGACAGTCCACTGCTGTTGACAATTGAGCATCATTATCATGTAGATTTTTTTTTTTTGAGGGAATCATGTAGATTTTATATTTAGTGCAACTTTATATCTTAATGATGCATTCAAATCATTTAACATTGATAACATTTGTACTCTCAAAAGATTTTTTTTAATTTTGTCCAAAAAAAAGATTTTTTTAATTAACAAAAGGCAAAAACTCAATCGAAATATTAATGGCAATTGCAATACTATGAGTTTTTTTTACCAATATATTATGAGTTTAACGTGCGTAAAGATGTCAATTTTATTTGTTGTCCACCATTGATGAATTATGTAAAAGATTTGCGTAAGATATGATAATTGGTGATTTTAATGACGTGGCGTCTCCTAATGTTTGCCAGAGAGAAAAATAACATTTTAAGCGTGTGTTTCTAAACAAATTTTTAGGTTCGATCGTCCCCACCAATAAATATGTATTGGATGCAAATAGTATGAACAATGAATTCCCTTTAAGATACATTGGATGCCTTAATGTGATTTGTACAAACACATCAAGCGTATCTTTCAGTAGTAGTTTACAAAAGAGTGTTTCCTACACTTCACTCATGCATTAGAGAAGAGAAAGATGATTAAGAGTAAGAAAATGGGAGAAATAAGGCTATGATAGTTGCCAAATTCGTGTTATGATGGATACAAACCATGTATTTATAAGACTTGATACACCACTTAAAATATGAGAAAACAACCTTTCATCAAGAGGTGCAGTAATTTGAAATTAAAACTTTTGATTCAAGAAATGTATTGGTTCACTTATAGTTATGTAATAATAATGATACAACACATTATAGTCAAATCTATGAAGAGTTACAACCATTGGAATCCAAAAACACGAGAAAAACACCCAAAACAGAGGTTTCTGACAGTCAGTCACACCCAATGCCTGTACAGGCACCTAGCACCTGCGTTGAAGTTGTATGAGGCACCCATTCATAGGGAACCAACACATGGGTTGCCTTTTCAATCGCCGAGTGTTGGGTTCTGACCATTTTTCTTGTGTCTAAGATGATCATGATTTCATTATTTTAGAAATCTCTCACGTTTTCCACAGTTGACGAACGCATGAAGATGCCACATCATTAAATTTAACTACGCGAACGTTTTTTTTTTGTTGTCAAAATGTGGATAAAGGTTGGTGAACACAAAAGAGTGTAAACGAAAGTGATCAATATCACACATTTTAAACCCAAGTCAAAATCACACGATTTTAAAACTTGTGGGATCAAAACTACCCAACAAAAAATACCACAAATTTGAAAACAAAAGTCTTAGAAATAAAATTACGTGAGTCTAAATCACAAATTCTAAAATTTGGTGTATTTTTGTTTGGAAAGATCTTGGAAAAAAACTAAGACGCGATTTTTTTTTTTCCAAGACCTTTACAAACAAAAAAATACCCCAAATTTGAAAACAAAAGACCGCGTCCTGGTCGCTGTCTCTCACACACACACACAGTCTTAGTAGCTCATAATTGATTGATTCTGTTGTGTTCCGTTTCGGTCTCGATTTTCACCAACAACGAACTCAAGTAACGCTCCTTCCTCATTTCTCTCCCTTCTCAGGTTTCGTTTTATTTAACATCAAATTTTCATTATTGTTACCGTTACGTTACTAATATACTATCATTCTCTCTCGAATTTACGCATTTATGTATTTCATTATTATGGACCAGATCTATTTTTTCAACTTATACTTTGCACAAATCTAATTTTATTTTTTAATTCTTGTAATTTTCAATTTACTAAGGTTAATCAATGTATTTCTAATGGCATGTTCGAATTCACTTTTTTGAATGTATCTACTGACATTTGAAAACAGCTTATGATATCCATAAGCTGTTTTAAACTTATTTTTATAAAAGATAACTTATGAAAAGAGCTTATAACTTATACTAAAATGATTTAACCTAATTTTATCTTTTGATATAGAAATGGCTTATGCAAAAGCACTTATCATGATAAGATCTTATGATATAAGCTGTGATTTAAGTTGTTTATCCAAGCAGAACTTTAGTCATAAAATCTCAAATCTGTATGTATTTTAGGGACAAATTAAAGAATGGAGGATAGCTCGCATGCTGAGTTAGATGATGTTAAAGCAGGACTCGAGAAGCTTAGGGCAGAATGCCGAGTCAAAACACAACAAATTGAAAGTTTGAAGAATGATCGCGCCGAGCAACTTCGAGAAATTACAAATCTTGCTGAGAAACATGCCCGTGAGCTCGATCTCAAGTCAGAGGAGATGTATGAACTGAAGAGAATTAATGAGGATCTTGAGTCTAGTTTGCGTGAAAAAGAGAAGTACACTGTGCATTTGAATTCGGAGAATAACAAGATTCAAGCTAGGTTTGCTGAGAGGGTGTTCAAATTGGAAGGAAGTAATAGTGAGTTGGTTTTGACTTTGGATGAAATTACTGCTAGAAACAGTTGTTTGGAGAAGAATGTTTGTGAAAGTAGTGAGGAAATTTCACGCCTTAAGTTGTCGTTATTGGCTGCTGAGAAGAAGTGTATTGAGGCTGAGGAGAGGGTTAAGCAAGCCAAGACGATGAAATTGAGAGAGGATGTGATAATGCAATTGGAGGAAGAAAATGTTACTGTGCAAGATAAAATTAAATGGAGAAATGAACAGTTTAAGCATCTTGAAGAAGCTTATCAACATCTTAAAGATCAGTTTCGATTGAGCAAGGAGGAGTGGGAAAAGGAGAGATCTTTGCTGGTTGGTGAAATATCTTCCTTGCAAATGAGTTTGGATTCTCAGACAAGAACTTTGGAGGGGCTTCAATCACGTTTTGAGATGTGCAATCATGCTTTGGCTCGCGAAGAAAGTAAGAGGAAGCTTTTGGAGGCTGAAATATCCGAGTTCAAGACTAGTTTTGAGGATGTTTATGGTCAGTGTGAAGAAAAGAAGTTTGAGATAGAAGAATTGACCGTTCAGAGGAATGATGAGATAGCCGAGCTAAGAAACTCGTTGGGAGAGAAAGAGACTCTTGTGAAGGAATTGGAAAGGAAAATTGTTCTCCTTGAACAAGATAATCAGGAATTGGGAGATTTGCTTAAAGAATTTAGAGAAGCTCAAATACGTGACGCAGGATGGAATTCTATGACATCAAAGCTTCGCAACAAGCTTAAACGGTTGGAGGAGGTTCATAAAAACTGTTCTTCAATTCTCAAGTCCAAAGAATCTCAATGGGATGATCAGATAGCAAAGATGGAAGCAGATGTTATTGGTTATAAGTCGTCACTGACCAACAAAGAACAAGAAATTAGGGAGCTTCAGATAGAACTGGAAAATTGTTATTGTACCATTGAAGAGAATCATATTGAACTGTTGATCTTTAAATCTGTACTTGCTGTTGCTGATTCTTACTCCAAATCATTCGGTACAGAAACCGGTAAAGCAGTTTGTGTCAAAGAGAATGGCGATATGATTCTAAATTTTAGTGAACAACTGAGATTGAAAGACAATTCTCTAAAAAATATGGCACGACAACAATTTATGTTGGAGGAAGAGCTTGAACAACAGAAGAAACTGCTCGAGGAATCATCTGCAGGTCAACTCATATTGAAAGAGCAGCTCTTGCAGATGGAAAACACCCTCAAACATGAAAGGAAAGTTGCTTTTGAGGCTCTAGAAATGCTCAAATATGAAATGGCCAGTAAGAATGATGAACTATCTCAATTAGATTGTGAATCACGGCATTGGAAGTCTACTGTTGAAACTCTAAGAGTATCCTATCAAGAAATTCAGGGAACCTGTAAAGAGATGGAAACTTCTCTTCTGTCACGGGATGTGAATGAGCAAGCCCTTAAGCTGGAGAACAAAAACCTTCTCTGCATTGTCAAGGATCAGGAGAGGGATACAGAAGACCTTCAGCTGCAGATAGCTTTACTGGAATCCTGTAATGCAGAGAAAACAAAGGAAACCGAGAGATTTAAGCAAGAGAAAGATGAACTTGTCCAAACAACGATGGAGAAGGATTGTTGCATAAAAGATCTTCAGAAAGATATAGCCGTTGCAAGCCTGAAGCAAGAGTCCATGAAAAAAGAATTAGAAGATGCAGTTCTTGCTCAACTAGATTCACAAAAAGCCCTTCAGCAGAAGGAAGATCTTCTTTGGAAGATTAAAAATGAGAAAGATGAAACTATAAGGCACTTTCAAGAGCTAGCTAAAGCATCAGAACAAGATTTTTTGGAGGCCCTGTGTTTCTCTTTTTCAATTCAAGTGGAAAAGTTGGTTGAGGTTAGCATGGTTACAGAGGCTTTGAAGAATGCAGAATACCTGGCAAAGCTAGAAATTGAAGAGAAGAACACAAGAATAATTAAATCGGAATTGGAAATTAAAAGTTTGCTTGAGAATTTGGCACAGACTGAAGAATCATGTTCCCTTTTAAAACACGAAGCGAAGCAGTTTCAGTTATCACTGGAAGCCATGGAGTTAGAAACTAAAAAGTTGACGAATGAAAAGCAGAAGATGGAGCAGATAATTGCAGAGATCAAGTTTGAGAATAGAAATTTGCTTCTAGACATTACAAAGTTATCGACAGAAAGGGAAGATATGTTGGCACATATAGAGTACATGTATGACAAAATTGGTGATTTGTCTAGGGAGGATATGCAGTTGAACACTTCTATAGATGATGAAAATGAAACAGCAATGGATTCAGTAGTTTGTAATAAGCTACTTGGTTCTGCTCAAGATAGTGCAAATGGTCTTCTTTTTCCTTCCACAAGTAAAAAAATTGAAGAAAATTTTGATGGGCGATTGCCATTGAGAGAGGTTAACAGTTTGCAAATGTAGACCAGAGAAGAATTTTGTGTTCTTGCTGAAGTAACTGCCACAAGGTATACAAATTCAGAAATAAGCACCTCTTCATATTGTCATGTTTAGTTGTTTATGCAAAATGTTTACAAACAGCTGTCTTTTAAGGAAGAATATGTCTCAAGACATGCTACAGGAAGCTCCTAATAATGTTTTTTTTTCTTTCTAAGCCACATATGCCATTGTTTTCTTTTAGCAAAACCCTTTTACTTGTCATTTTGTCAAGAAATGCAGACCCATTTAATAACCTGTCATGATACCTTTTAGAAAAAGTTTAGGCGAATTGGATCCCGGATCCTCATCCGGGCCAGGGTAGACCTCAAAGGTCAATAGGTCATAGAGTGCTTACAATGGTGCTATAGTATTATAGATTGCAGATGATTGGTTTTTGACCTATTAGTATTATCACTCATTGCTAAACCTGTGTTTCCCTTGATAAGTGAGCAGAGAAATTCTCTTGTTAAACATGCAGGTGTTGATTGTTTCTCAAGCAAGCTGATATGCATTAGAAGGGTGGAAGATAATAAGATGATATAACTCATGTATGATGTATTCTGTTGTTTCACTAATTGACACACGTTGCATTAGAGATGTATGGATTACTTGAATGTTAAACTCTGTTGAGCAATATAAAAAAAAAAATCTTGGTCCATGTGGTCCAAGTCTATTCAATGATTGCATTCTATCATATTTTTAGCAGTAGTTGCATTATTTTTTGCTCTACATAAATTTGATAATACTATAGAGATTGTTTAATTCTGGTGAACATAAAGTAATTTTTTTCTTTCAAAAGGAACATAAAAGAAAAGATAGAAACGAGGGTTCTTCAATGGGGAGCCCTTTCATATGACAAATCAATATCCTTGCCACATGAACCAATGTTTGTATACTATTACTAACATGTTCAAAGATTGAATCCTTTTAGAATGTTTGTATACTATTGGATAAAATACATGTAACTCACACCACTTTAGAAATGTGTTCCACATAAAATAGTGAAACCTATATATATTTCACCCAATAAAAGAGTAAATATTAAAAAAAGTGTGTTCAAATGAGTGCAGTTAACATTATTCTTTTTCCACGTATCTAAATTATACTAGTTCTCCAAAAAATTAGCATTCTAGTTTATGCTCTTGGATTTGACTACTCCTACTCGTAAAAGCAATTATCATTTAATGATGATGATGATGCCTGAATGTTTGTTGCTCTTAACATTACAATAACGTGAGAGAAAAAAAAACAGAGGCAAAGTAAAACCACAAAAAGTTTGAAGAGGAAAAAATCACTAAAAGTATTAATAACGTGCATAATAAGACCGCAAATTTGTGTGTGTGAAGTCCAAGGGGAGGTTATTAATAAAGAAATCGTATTTTGTTTCCCTCTACGAAAGTAAAATCACATATTTGAAAACAAAAGAACGTGTCCTGCCTGCTCTTTTACGGTCTCAAATCTCATACATAGTCATTTGATTACAAAATTGCTTTGGTATGTAGTACGAATGAATTCAGATACACGTTACATAAGTATTGAAGTATTGAGTACGTAGAAGTGTACAAAATCAGTACATTATTTGGGTCTATTTTTAGGCATGCTACTAATTATCTTTTATCTAGACTATTTAAAAACAACAGATTGCATTTACATGATAATAAGATGTAAAAAATAATAAATGGTGAAAATAGGAGTCTGAAAATATTTTCATGTGAACATTATTGGACTTTGTTTTTATAGGAAATACTAATATTAATTGATCATTCTGTAAAATTAAAACAAACAAAGTCCCACATCGAAAATGTCTACAAAATTGAGAAGACGATTCACTATAAATACGTAGTGTATGGAATGATTGAGAGCAAGTTTGGGATTGAAGATTTTAAGTTTTTTACGTGATTGCTAAGAATCTTCTCTCATGTTAATAATCGCGCATGGTGTACATGCTCCATTAAAATGAGAAAGAGTGTTGTTTGTATTTGTATTTTTTGAGTAGTGGTTTGTGAACTAGCATGAGGTTTCTCATGATTGGTACTTTTGACTGGTCTTCGGTCACAATCCCTACCTGAAATATACATGCCACACTCATTTCTCTCCGTTCCATTGACAACATTTTTTTACGGAAAAGGCTAACAAGTCCCTTTAGAGCATTTAAGCAATTAAAAGTGTGATTGAGTTGTATTTTCAAGACTCAAGATAAAATATTTTTATTATGATTATCATTATTATTTTGAATATTGTTAACTCGTGTCCCTAGGTTTAAACACTTTTTATTTTTCAAAAGTTAAATCCACTACTTTTAAGATAAATATGCTATATTGGTTTATTTAACATCTCCGTGCTCTTAGGGCACATTTGCCTATGTACCAAGCCTGCAGGCGTTTAGTACTATCATATATTTCGTGAATGTCCTTCATTCTCATTGCATCTCATCAGTACGAATCTGGACATTTGAGTTCGAGTTTGCACTAATTTACTAGGATAAGATTATAATTGTTGTGTTCTTCGATTTAAGGTTAAATCAATGACTTTCAGTAATAAAATCAAAGTTGTATGTATTTTAGGGACACATCAAAGAATGGAAGATACAGTGCCACAAAGAATTAGATGAGGTTAAAGCAGAACTATGGGGCAGAATGCACAGTCAAAACACAACACCTCCAGAATTTGACTATACATTCTGCCCTATGCTTCAAGAAATTTCGAAGATGGTAGAAGATTTATGTGCTGTTTCAGTTTCATTATATCTTTAGCGGAAAATTAATCCAAATGCAACTTCATGATTAAGTTATGCCAGATTAATTATACTCTTTCATTTCATTTATATGATCTGTTCGATTTTTTTAGCAAGTTTTTTTTTCTTCTTTACGGTAAGAAATTAGAACATTTAATTGAATTAGGCATATATAAAGGAAATAATACATTGGAATTATTTTATTTTTTTCATGTGGCTTCTGCCTTCTATACCTAGTTTCTAATTTTTGAAGTCAATTTTCTACTATAGAAGCTTTTATGGGATCTGCAAGATTTACCCAAAAAGAGGAAACATGCTTCCAAATCAATAAATGGTGCAGACAAGAAGGCATGCACTGAAGTGGACAAAAGGTGGGGTTTCTCAACCGAGATGATTTTGCTTGATGACCCTTGGAAGATCAAGAAAGTGCTGAAAGAGAGTGATATTGGCAACATGTACAAGCTCTTGTTGGGTAGAAAAACTGCAGAGAAGTTTGTTGTGCTTCCTGTGTTGGCTGATGATGATGAAGTTCATGACAAAGAAATTCAAGCTAGCATTTGGGATGAGGACACCAACTCCGTGCATTCTCTAATTTTCTACAGATGACCGTCAAAAGCTATATATGTTCAAGGGCAGATAGTTCAAAGATTTTGTATTCATAAGGGGCCTAAAGGAAGGGGATGAGATTGGTTTTCGTTGGGATCCATACGCCAAACACTTCCGTTTTCTTCAAAGCAGTTAACATATACAACAAAACTAGCACTGGGTTTAGAAATCATTCACTGAAAGTATGTAGTTTTTATTTCCCAACTGTTATTAGTTTTTGAGGGGGTTTGATCAATCTGTCATTTGTGTATAACCCTTCAATGATTTATTTTGATATGTTCTTACAGAAAAGAACCCAAATCCTTCTTAGTTTTTGTTTATAAAACTTTTTGGGGAACATGGTCAGAGGAGAAGAGAGAATTGACAGAACACATAAATGTTTACTGAAAGGGATTATATAATTTGTAGAGAACAAGGAGCAACTAATTAACTAACTACCCACGTATATATAAAATTTCCACAACTTATTTGTGTAAAAAGTTGTTGCTATTCTGTTAATTACTGCAAATGGTTGAAATATAGCTAATCTGATTCAGTGATATACTGGTGTTTCCCTCGATAAGTAATCTGAGAAATTCTCTAATAGAACATGCAGGTGTTAGTCGTTGTGCAAGCAAGCCAAAACCATATGTTGGGATTAGTTGAATGTTTAGTCTGTTTAACAATGTTGGAAAAATTCTCTGATTCTTGGTCCATGTACAATGGTTGAATATTTTCAGATTTTGAGCAGTAGTTGCATTATTATTATATTATTAGTAGTAGAGTACCACTGCTCTACTCTACATAACTAAATTTGAAAATACCAAAAAGTTGTTTAATTTTGGTGAATACAAAGTTAAACGAATGACAAAAGGAACAAAAAAGAAAAGCTATAAACTAGTATGATTATAGAAAACAGGTCTCTTAATAAATGAATATCAAGGTGAGTTAAGATGAGACACATGCAAAATTAATGCCAAGTATACACAACAGAGGTAACATGTTTGGCGTTCAGTAATTTCATTCAGACTACAATTCAAGTAGGACTTTCAAGACAATTATACAACATATATTCAAATTCATCAATCAATTAGATTCTGAATAAAATCCAAAGAATTTTTTTACTTGGACACCGAATTTGATGGGGCAGGGTTGGAAGTATCTGGCTTCTTAGAATAATCGGATAGCCATTTCTGCTTGTTCTTCTGTGATGTATTCCAGTTTCGAGAAAACATTGTAATGCCTTGAGACAAGGCTCCAAGATTTACCCCATTATCAACCAAAATGCTAGTCACTCCCATTTTAGAGACCTATATGAAATGATATAAACAAATTATGCAGCAGTCACTTAGTTGGAAAATGGGAAGAAAAAAAAACTCTAGTAACATCACTAGTACTATTGTATATCATGTGCATCATTTTTGGATTGAAAGTGAGTTTGACAAAATCATGCTTAGTTCTGCAGTGACAAAAATTGATTCTGAATAAGACCGTGTTTGGATAAACAACTTACTTTGTAGCTTATGAATAAAGGAAATTCAATCTATGTTTGCATAATCTATAAATTGTTTTCATAAGTGTGTCACAACTCACAAGTGCTTCCAGCAGATAAGCTCAAATTGGTTCCACTTTTGGAGGAGCCAAAATTGATTCTAGAGATGTGAAATTGATTTTGATATGTTTGCTTTCTTAAAAGTAGAATTGATTTTGTCTCCAAAATTATTCTACTTTAAACTAGAATTGTAACTTCTAATTCTAGAATTGATTTTTACACTCAAATTTATTGTCTAACTCACTTTTACATGAACATATCCAGACATAAGTCACTTTACCTTCAACTCAATTCTAGCCAGAATCAATTCACTCAAAATCAATTTTTGTCAGCGCAGAGCCAAACATACATCAAGTAAATCCAAAATACGCTCTAACTAGATTTTGTTTAAAAAGTGGGTCGAAGGTAAAATAATTTATGTTTTGATACAATAAAGAAATTCAATGCTAAAAACAATTATAGAGGCAAAAACTCTACTACCCTAAACGTAAAATCAATTATATACATGCATAATCAATTCATTCTACTCCAAAAGTGTTCACTTTTGTTCAAACTCTAGCAGTAGTTTATATTTTTACTAAAATCACATTGGACCATAGTTAAGTCAAATTCACGTCAATCCAAACATACACTAGCATTGTTATATATGATTAATGATTATTACCGCTTGTATGTTCCTATTCTCATCATCAAAAAAGAGCATAGAGCTAAACGGAACTCCAGTAGTTGAATGAATTTTCTGAAAATGATCCGTTTTATGACTCCAACTCGAATAAATTTCCTGAATAAAAACAACAAAAATTAGGTCAAAACTTCAACAATAACAACTCTAAATTCTCTAAACAGATTTTCATTTCACAAAAACAGCAGAAACCTGAGCAACGAAGAACGAAGCGATTCCCAATTTATTAATAAAAGCTTTCGCAATATCTGCAGTTGGAGATCGAGAAGCTATTGCAATATCAATTCCTTTGTGTTTGAGCGCCAACAAGATTCCCATAGCGTGAGGATAGAGAGAAGGCATTTCGCGCTTGGATCGACACTCGCAGTAGAAAGGCCAGAGAGTGTAATCGAGATCGAAAACAACGAGTTTTGGAAGAACTTCGAATGATTCGATTATCTTCACTGCTTCTGACTTCGCCTTCTCTGAAGATTCTCCCATTTCGCTTTCTCTTTCTCGCTCTCGCTCCCCCAACGATTAATTTGATTGAGCTAGATACAAATTTTCAAAAGTGAAATAGACAAATTGTTTAAGCCACAAAGGTGAAAATTTAAAAGAATAATATTAAAACATGTTATGATCCTCCATGTTGAATTTGATGGAAGTTCTTTAAGAAATCTAAAAAAGACGCGTCATCCTTATTTATTAATCATTCTTATATATAATCCTTCTTAACATTGCTAATTACTTTGCACAACCCTAAACCTAATCATTTTAGGCGCCATTCAAGCATGGCCGTTTGATCAAATGTCTTGGCTAAGCATTCATCTCATCATTTGATTTAATCTGCCTTTGCACTTTCAGTTTTCTTATGCCTTATACGTTAAACGTTCTTGGTCTGTGGCTTTCCCCCTTCCATGATTGCATTTAATGTTGTTATTATTTCCAAAACTTTTGTTTCATACCAATGCATAGTTAAGATATTCATGATACATGATGAATCTGAATCTGAACGTGTATATATACAGTCGAATCACATCAATCATATCTCATTCATTTTCAAATTCCATCGAATCCCATGGCAAACAATGACATCCAGACGTTGCTTTCCTACCATGCTTTGATTGGTATGAGTCTTCCCTCTTTTGATGTTGTAATCTCTAGTTTTATACATATTACTTATGTTATTTTTTACGTGTTTTTTTACCAGCACCTCTGAACCCTAATCCCAACTTTGAATTGGAAAGGATTGTCTTTTATATGAGACTTTTGCATGGATGTTCACCAGATGAGGTACAAGAAAGATCAAAATTCGCCAAATGGGTATTAGGGATTGGAGATGGTTGCATTGGAGATGTTACTGATGATAGCATTAAGGTGGACATCCCAGATGATCTACTCATTAAAAGTTCAGGTGATCATATTACTTCAATTGTTGAATGCATATATCCATCAATATTACTCAATATGCATGATACGTCTTTTTTCCAAGATAGAGCAATATTGACTCCTAAAAATACAATTGTTGATGAGGTTAATAACTATGTTATGTCTCTCATTCCCGACGAAGAAAGGACATATTTGAGTTGTGATTCTTTAATAGCAGATACCGCATCAGTCAATAGACGAGATGATATTCACACACCAGAATTCTTGAACACTATCAATTCATCATGTCTTCCTAATCACAAGATTACTTTGAAAGTTGGAGTTCCTATTATGTTGTTGAGAAATTTGGACATAACAACAGGGTTGTGTAATGGTACTCGACTAATAGTCACTAAGATGGGAAGATATATTCTTGAAGGGAGAGTTATATCAGGAAGCAATGTTGGAGAGAGGGTCTACATACCAAGATTGTCATTAACACCATCTGATACCAGAATTCCTTTCAAATTTCAACGCAAACAGTTCCCTATATCTGTGTGTTTTGCAGTGACTATAAACAAAAGTCAGGGACAATCACTTAAGCAAGTTGACATCTATCTTCCACAACCAGTCTTCTCGCATGGGCAGCTATATGTTGCAATATCACGTGTTACATCAAGGGATGGTCTGAAGATATTATTAACGGATGACAATGAGGAATGTATCAACGCCGCTTCAAATGTAGTGTATAAGGAGATATTCCAAAATGTGTGACACAACATTGTATGCCTTTAAATACTGTTTATGTTTATTTATTTTATTAGTTATGTAATGAATAATTTCAGAATTTTTTTAGCTTCTTCATTTTTAATGTCCCGGGCAGTAGCACGGGTAAAAGATCTAGTTTTGTTAGGTCTGCAACAACTTAACCTAATATTTTCCTTCTCATTTGCTGTATTAGGTTAGCAGTAATTTAACCTAACAAATTCCATCTAAAAAAATGCATCGCACCAATTTCATTCCTATCCTCTTGCCTTTTTTTTGACAATATTTTCTACACTTATCCTTATTTATTAATTTTGTTAGGTTAGCAGCAACTTAACCTAATATTTTCCCTCCCATTTGCTTTATTGGGTTAGAAGTAATTTAAAAAATGTATCGCACAAATTTCATTCATTCCTATCCTCTTGTCTTCTTTTTTTGACAATATTTCCTACACTTATCCTTATTTATTAATTTTGTTAGATCTGCCCTTATTTATTAATTTTGTTAGATCTGCAGCAACTTAACATAATATTTTCCCTCCCATTTGCTTTATTTGGTTAGCAATAATTTAACCTAACGAAGACAATTTCCTTTGACTGTATCATTTGCAATGACAATTAACAAAAGTCAAGGGCAGTCGCTTAAACATGTTGGTGTATATCTACCAACACCTGTATTTTCTCACGGACAGTTGTATGTTGCTGTTTCAAGAGTTACATCCAAAGAAGGACTAAAGATATTGATCACTGATGAAGATGGTGAAGATACCAATGTAACGTCTAACGTCGTATATGAGGAAGTATTTTGCAATGTGTGATGAAACTACATGTCAATATACTAAAAATTTCATATTTCTTTTACCGAATTATTGATAGGATTATCGAATTTTCTTTTATAATATTTTCAGATTTCATACATTCTATGAAGTGTTTTATTTTGTCTACTATTGATTATCACGTGTTATTTTTTCACTGTTACCAATTATATATTGCATTTTATGATTCGTATGTCAATCCCTTTACAATAAACCCGTGCGGAGCACGGGTCAAAAATCTAGTTATTTATTAATTTTGTTAGGTCTGCAGCAACTTAACCTAATATTTTCCCTCTCATTTGCTGTATTACGTTAGCAGTTATTTAACCTGACAAATTCCATCTAAAAAAATGCATCGCACCAATTTAATTCCTATCCTCTTGCCTCTTCTTTTTTTTTTTTGACAATATTTTCTACACTTGTCCTTATTTATTAATTTTGTTAGGTCTGCAGCAACTTAACCTAATATTTTCCCTCCCATTTGCTATATTGGGTTAGAAGTAATTTAAAAAAGGCATCGCATCAATTTCATTCATATCCTCTAGCCTTTTTTCTGACAATATTTTCTACACTTATCCTTATTTATTAATTTTGTTATGTCTGCAACAACTTAACCTAATATTTTCCCTCCCATTTGTTTTATTAGGTTAGCAGTAATTTAACCTAACGAAGACAATTTTCTTTGACTGTATCATTTGCAATAACAATTAACAAAAGTCAAGGGCAGTCGCTTAAACATGTTGGTGTATATCTACCAACACTTGTATTTTCTCACGGACAGTTGTATGTTGTTGTTTTAAGAGTTACATCCAAAGAAGGACTAAAGATATTGATCATTGATGAAGATGGTGAAGATACCAATGTAACGTCTAACGTCGTATATGAGGAAGTATTTTGCAATGTGTGATGAAACTACATGCCAATATACTAAAAATTTCATATTTCTTTTACCGAATTATTGATA
>Ga0315914_1007887_pt1 | contig 14525 bp, 10 predicted proteins | sample MpolenodulesMG_FD_203920 | JGI IMG/M metagenome (GOLD analysis project Ga0315914, IMG submission 203920) | Medicago polymorpha root nodule microbial communities from Los Angeles, California, United States - elongated nodules | ecosystem: Host-associated > Plants > Roots > Nodule | place: USA...
CATTTCTAGACTATGAACTGTCACTCAGATATGATACATGAGTCTGAGTTTTGAAATTATTATGATGCCTCGATGACTCGAAAGGAATTGACGGATATTATTTGTCCCATTAAATTTTGTAAATGTTGGGATGCCTCAGTGATTATATGATCTCGAGTGCAATTCTAGACTATGAATTGTCACTCAGATATGATATATGAGCCTGAGTTTTGAAATTATTATACTGCCTCGATGACCCGAAAGGAATTGATGGATATTATTTGTCCCATTAAATTTTGTAAATGTTGGGATGCCTCGGTTATTTTAAAGAAAACTACATTTTGTAAATGTTGGATGCCTCGGTGATTTTATGATTTTGAGTGCAATTCTAGACTATGATTTGTCACTATATATGAGCCTGAGTTTTTAAATTATTATGATGCCTCGATGACCCGAAAGGAATTGATGGATATTATTTGTCCCATAAATGTTGCAAATGTTTGGATGCCTCGATGGCCCTTAAGCAAACATTAATGCCTCAATGACCCGAAAAGAATTAATAGATATGCTTTGTTTCATAAATGATACAAGTGTTTGGACGCCTCAATGACCCTAAAGGAAATATTTTGAACACTTACTTATAGTGTAAAATTCGATGACCCTAATATGAATCTTTATTTATAATATAAAGGATGGATCCTTTGTGCTTTTATATCCCTGAATGCAGTTCTAGACTATGAATTGCCACTATGAGATGAAATGTTGGATGCGTTGATGATCCTAAATAAATTAATGGATACTAAATGTTCCATAAAAGTTGCAAGTGTGTGGATGCCTCGATGACCCTAAAGGAAACATTACGGATGCTTCACTCATAATGTAAAAGTTGTATGAAGCCTTAAATGTGATATTGATATGAATTTTTATTCATAATATAAGGGATGGATCCATTGTGTGCTTTTATGACTCTGAATGCAATTCTAAATTGTAAATTGCCACATTGAGATTGAATATAGGATGCCTCGATGACCCGAAAGGAATTAATGGATATTATTTGTTTCATAAAAGTTGCAAGTGTTTGGAGGCCTCAATTACCCTAAAGGAAATGTTTTGAACACTTCACTAATAGTGTAAAAGTCGATATCAATAATATGAAGTCTCACATTCAATGGTACATTTCTAACTCTATCTTGATTTTCACATTTTCATTCTTGATTTTTTATAACAGTGAAATTTCAATAAACTCTGTTTCTGTCCTGAGACCTTTTAGCGTCAATGTTTTAAAAGACAATTTATTTGTTAGCCAAGGTAAGGGAATTTTCACAAACCCTTCTGGTTTTATAATAATTGATACATGTTGGGAATTTTGTTGTTAGGCTAGCCAGTGTCTAATTCTTTAATATTCAAGAACATTCAATCTTCTTCCTTAACAAGTTACAAAAAAACCTACAATTTTGTAAATGAAAAAGACAATAGGGTGTATATATTCATTTAAACCCTATAAAATAGTGAAACACTGCTAGATGAATTTTTTTCACAGTATATGATTATGATGAGCCTAGATTTTGAAACAGTTAGGTGCCTTGACAAGTTTGAGGAAAATATAATGGACACTATTTTCATGACGTAGAAGTTGGATGATATCTTTTATGACCCGGCTGGAATTCTGTACTGTGATGTGATTGCCTCTGTGAGTTGAAATCATTTTTTGTAATTTGAAAAGGGGATGATATAATCCTAAGTCCAATGGCTGGAAATGAAGAATATTATTTTTGTTCCTTAGGATTTTGTAAATGTTGGGATGCCTTAGTGATTTTATGATTTGAGTGCAATTCTAGACTATGAATTGTCACCCAGATATGATATATGAGCCTAAATTTTTAAACTATTATGATTCCTCGATGACCCGAAAGGAATTGATGGATAATATTTGCCCTGTAAATGTTGCAAGTGTTTGGATGCCTCGATGACCCTAAAGCAAACATTATGAACACTTTACTCATAATGTAAATGTTGGATGATGCCTTAAATGTGATATTGATATGCATTTTTATTCATTCATAATGCCTCAATGACCCGAAAAGAATTAATGGATATGATTTGTTTCAAAAATGTTGCAAGTGTTTGGAGGTCTCAATGACCCTAAAGGATATATTTTGAACACTTTACTCATAGTGAAAAATTGATGACCCTAATATTTATTGATATGAATCTTTATTCATAAAATAAGGGATGGATCCGTTGTGCTTTTATGACCCTGAATGCAATTTTAGACTGTGAATTGCACTATGAGATTGGATGTGGGATGCCTTGATGGTCCGAAAGGTATCAATGGATGTTATATGTTCCATATGTTGCAGGTATTTGGATGCGTGGATGACCCTAAAAGAAACATTATGAACACTTCACTCATTATGTAAAAGTTGAATGATGCTTTAAATGTGAAATTGATATGATTTTTTATTCATAATATAAGGGATGGATTCGTTGTGTGCTTTTATGACCCTAAATGCAATTCTGAAATGTAAATGTCCGCAATGTGATGGAATATGGGATGCCTTAATGACCCGAATGGAATATGAATCATGGATATTAGTTGTTCCATGAATTTTGAAGTGTTGGGATGCCTCATTTGACCCTAAAACAAACAATATGAACACTTAAATCATAATTTAAAGCTTGATGATGCCTTACATGCGATACTGATATGAATTTGTATTCATAATATAAATGTTAGTATTCATTGTGCTTTTATGATATTGAATTGACTTTTTGACTGTGAATTGCCCTGTGTGGATTATGGGATGCCTCAATGATCCAACAAGAATTATGAATATTATTTGCTCGATGAATTTACTTTGTGCTTTTATGATCCCAAATGTAACTCTATACCGTGAATGTGAACTGCCAATGAAGATGGAATAGGAGCCTAAATTGTGTGACTATTTGGATGCCTTGTAAATTGGAAGGAGTCGATTAATATTATTTATTCCATTAAATTTGTTAGTGTTGGGATGCTCCGATGACCCTAAAGGAAAACCTTGATGATGACTTAAGTGTGATATGAATGTGAATTTTTATTCATGATGTAAGAGATGATATCTATCGTGCTTTTATTACCCTCAATGAAATTCAATTTGAAATTGAAACTAAACTAGGGATGGTTGCACTTTTTATGACTTCAGATGCAATTTTAGGGAATGTAAAAACCCTCTAAGGTTGAGGGACTCTAAAAAAGAGCGGCGGTATATAGATGCATATTAGTTATATGTGATGAATTTGACAGACCATGAAAAGAGCATGCATGTTAATGTTAGGACACAATATGAGAAGGTGTTTAATTAGAATATTCCTATTACTTAGGCACTCTAATAATTTCTTAATCACCTTCTCATATTGGGTCCCAACACTGCAGCTACAAAGTCATGAAGTGTTGGTTTGTCAATTTCATTGTGTTTTAATATACATGGAGTATTGTGCCTGACTGTCTGTGGATTCCATGAGAATTAGTGACTGTAATTCCCCTTGGCACTTACCCTTAACTTTATGATAGGAATTGTATATAAGGATGAAATTGATATGATTTTTTATTCATAATATAAGGGATGGATCCGTTGTGTGCTTTTATGACCCTAAATGCAATTCTAAAATGTAAATTTCTGCAATGTGCTGGAATATGGGATGCCTTAATGACCCGAATGGAATATGAATCATGGATATTATTTGTTCCATGAATTTTGAAGATTTTCTTAATGTAATTATTTTATGATAAAATGGGATATGTGGAAGCTCTTTGAAAAAAAAGTAAATTTAACTTTTGAGTGTAAATACTTTGGCTGTTAACTTGAGATCTATATTTTGGGCTAATGCATGCATTGTGTACTGGGTTAAGTAAGCTGTAATGCACATATTTGAATTAGAAAGTGTTTCAAAAGCTCAGATCTGTGGTGGCTCACACGTGTAAAATCATCACAATCTTTGATTTTGCCGTAGTTAATCATCTTGGTTGATTATTTTTGTAAGAATCATTCTGCGATGGTTTAATTCTACTACTTTCTAACCATCTTTTGTATTCTTTGCTCACACATGTATACAGAATCAAGAGGAGGATTCTATTCTTTTTTGCGGCGGTCATGCAAGGATAACGTTGGAAGGAAGTTCTCTTTTCTTTTCCCTTCAATTTCAGGTTTAGAAAATGGCAGGGAGGAAGAAACTGAATAAACAAACTTAAGGGACCGATCTTTGAAATGAAGTATAAATACGCAGAAAGTTAAAAAGAGAAGATTTAAGGATCCTAGGTGACCCTAGCCAGACCCTCTTAAATTTGGTTTTATATATGTCCTTTGGTATGTGAGATGTTGTTTGCATGCTGCATAGTGGGGTTTGTGCATGACTTAATATTTTGTTTGAAGTGACTAAATTCAAATATGATGGATAGCAGGGGAATTTCATGAGTTATTGAGATTTACATTCTTTGTTTCCATGTTTCAAAGATTTTGTTCTGCTCTACAAGTATGCTGGAATGTGATAATTTTGGCTAGAAAAAAATTGTGGCTTAGGTGTGAGAATGGCTACAAAAGTCAATATTACTATGCTTGGAAACCTGGTGTGGGAACCACAAACTACTTACTTACTGTCAGGTGTAAGATTTCAGGTTCCATAGTTTCGAACTTCGTTACTAAGGCCAAGATTATTCTCAGAGATTTCGGTGGGAGCTGGTGTTCTTTGATTTTGGTATAATGTTGGATAAAGTTTATCCCTCTTTGTTGCCAAGTTCCATATGTTGACATCCATGATGTTGAAGTTTACGGTCAAGGATTTGATTGAAGATAATGTCTCACTCTGCAATCCTTGCTCCCAATTTTTCTTCTAACCCTATAAAAGATGAGCAAAATGGTATGCAACTATATCTGAATTCTAAAGTCATTGATGTTGTCATTTGGCTGGAAAATGTTAATGGAATCTACACAAATGAAGCTAAATTCTAATCTTGAAAATGGTACACAAATAAGGCTAATAAAGCTTGAAAATGCTAAAATTTCTCATTTGGTTAGCATGCCATGATGATGATGTCCCCATTTGTAGTCTCTGTCAAATTTGCCACTAGAGGAAGAGGAATCATTTCCTTTGCGTAGACGGTTATTGCATTGTTAATTTGTTATTATCTGTATCATAAGGATGATATTTTTATAACCTCACGTATTTTGTATCATATTAGTGAAAGATAAATTGTTCTCTAAGTTCTAACAGTCTTTCCATTCCCACTCGGTCCTTTATAAAATAGCTTCGATTGACGAGGCATTATGGTAGGTAGCCGTCTTGGTAACCATGGGAAATTGTTATTTCAAAATGCAGATGGCAAATGGATACAAGCCTTTGCAATATTATTAATGACTTTTTTATTTATTAGAAGGGTTTAAGTTCATTTTGGTACTCTAAATGAACTTTCCCCTTTTCCGAGTGTATCGCTTTAGTCCCGTCTTTCTTTTCCGAGTGATTTTTAGTGTCTAAACTTTCCCCTTTTCCAATTTGGTAGTCTCCCCATTATTCTCAAACATATACTAATCCGGCACAATTTGTATAAGTGTAACTTCTCATTAAAATTAGAATAAGAATCACATTATATAAATGGCACATGAGCTACTTAATACCAAAACATTTTGGAACGGCATTTGTAACAACAAAAAATTGGAACATGATTCTTTATTCATCATCCATTTGGAACACAATTTTCTTCTGCTTTTTTTTTCTTCAAGGATATGGTAAGTGGACAAAAAAGAGTAGTCATGGTTCCATTTGAAAAATTGTGTGAAAGTATACGTAACAATTTTCTTCTTCTGCGTTAATATATGCAACAATTTTCTTTTGTGCTCATATACTACTTTCTTTCCATTTAGTTTCATTCATTTGCATTTTTTTCCATGCATTTAAGTAGACTTTTTTTTTTTTGTAGTAAGTAGACTTTTTTTTGTAGTATGAAGTTATAAAAAAAAAAAATAGAATGATTAATAGTATATAGAAAATTATCATTTTTCAAGAAAAGGATAATCAATGAAAAGGATAATCAATATAATGGTTTATGTTAAAGATAGTGGGACATTTATTACACCTTATCCTATGCAATGTTGCATAGGTTAGAAAAACCCTTTTTATAATAAAAAATCTGACTAACTTTCTTAGTTAGGTAATTAATTGTGTTGATTCAATGTAAATGGTGAATCATGAGTATTGGCGAAGAAGAAAAATTATGTATTGGTGAAATCATGAATTGGGGATGGTGAATCGTGGGGATGGTCAATCTAACGTTGATTTCGACGCTCAACGTTGGGGAGGCGCTACATCCTGAATCAATTTGGAACAAGGAGGTCCCTTTCAAGGTTAGCATATTTGTTTGGCGTCTGTTTCAAAACCGGTTACCAACATTGGACAACTTATCAAGGAGACACATTCTTCAGCATAACACAACCTTGTGTGGGTGGGTGTGGTTCGATGGAAAACCTTGATCACTTATTCTTGTCTTGTGACTTTTTTGGGAAAATATGGGATGGCATTTTACATTGGCTTGACTTCATAATGGTTCAACCAGCGCATGTAGCAGATCATTTTTACCAATTTGAAACTTTAGGTGGCTTTTCTGAAAGTATCCGCTTTGTTTTTAATCATATTTGGCTCTCTAAGTGTGTGGGAAATCTGGAATGAAAAAAAATGCTCGGGTTTTTTCATCAAAAAGAGTCCTCGTTACATCAATTGCTTGACAAAATTAAGCTCCAAACTTTATGGTGGCAGAAAGCAAACCGCAACATTGCTTTTAACTACCACTTGTGGTGTCTTAATCCTCTTAATTGTATGGGGATCTTTTTGTAATGAGCTTCCTTTAGCTTTTGTTCCTTTCATCAGGTTGTTGATGTAATAGTTTTGACTTTCCTGTTTTCAGGCACTCCTTGTGCTTGAATTGTCAGGTTTTGTGAGTAATGAAATTCCATTCTAACTTAAAAAAAAGAACGTTGAATCGTGAGTATTGGCGAAGAAAAATTATTAATATTGGAGATGGAGAAAGAGGCATCAACGTTTCATTTATACCTTCCCAACGAAGGTTTGGAGTTTGGACCACACCATACGTGTATCTTGTCCATATATGTTTGAGATGTGTTTTGCCGCACATATTGAGAATTTTTCTAGCTCGTTAATAGAGTGGATGCTCTTACACAAACCTCGTGAATTGTTTCAGTATAGTGGAGGTAGGATTCCCATGAGAGTTCCCTTAGAGCTTTGGTTGTGTGTATATTTTTTTAATAACACGAAACCTTAAATTAATTATTTTTTTTTGGAATTTTTGGTTTTGGTATGTGGAAGTGTTTTGCACGCCTATGTGCGCCCTCCCTAAGTTAATTCTCCAATGTGTGCTCATTTATGAGGCGAGATCAAGTCATTGATATTGTAGCTATCAAACGATCCTAACTCATCGGATTTGTAACTTATATTTGGATCCTCGCCTATAAATGGAGCTCATCTCCTTCACTTTTACTCACACCAAAATGTTTATTGAGTTATCGAGAATTTTTCTATCTTCTCCCTTTGTCTGCTCAATGCAATTCTAATCCAACTTCTCCCTCTTTCTTTTATGTGCCTTCGGAATTGTTTCTTCGGAATTAAGAGTGATCTAAAACCACATAGAGGGTGTATACACAGAACGGTACAATGTAGTAGGAAATCCGATACAGTTTTTTGATTAGGTTTTTTTTTTTTTTTTTGAATCGGCAAAAATTTATTAATCCAAGAGGGTGTAAGAAATATCCAAACTTGGAAGAAAACATAGAAAATTACAAAGGTGCCGTATATACCCAAACTTTGATTAGGTTGTTTTATCGTAGAGGCTAAGTGGTTGATAGTTTGCTGGTACAAATTTAGGTAGTACCACAAATAATCTTAATTGTGGCTAGAAAACCTTTTAAAAAGATTTTTAAAACATTGTTCCAACAATTCCTTACCTTGTTATTTTTGCTTTCAAAGGCTCCAAACACATGACACTTAATATCTTTCTTGGAAAAGAAATTAATAGTGAAATCTTCGTTGAGATTGAGCTCTTCTTCAATTGTAGTCCATAGTCCCGCTCTTGCCAACATTGATGAGTTTTATGGCTCAAGTAAAAGACATGTAGGCTGTCTTCGTTAACATCATCACATATAACACATGTTGGACATTAAACCCCACGCGTTGATCTTGTAGGGGTACAATTATGACCTTGTGCCATAAGAACTTGATTCTCAATGGTAGCTTGGCGTGCCAAATTTATTACCAATTGCCTTCGACGCCGTGATTGTTATCGATCACAACTTGAGTGATACAAAAATGTTATACACTTGGCACCGATTACGGACTAGAGGCCATCCTTTTCGTATTTGCATAAGTTTGAACATACCGAAACAAGGGAGTTTTCAAAACTTGTCTTGTACTTTTATGTCGAACAATACATAAATTAACAAGTAAGTACCAGCATTGTCGTGGGACATTAAAAGATCAGTCACCTTTAAATTTTGAAAAGCAATATTCGCGTGAACAGGGGGCTGCAAAGCCTTGAATCCAAGGGTGACTCCATACTAGTATATCATCTCCTGCCCCTAGGGTATGTTTGGTTGTCAAAAACTCAAAAGAAAGTGTAAAGAGAGAAAGAGGTGAGAAAGAGTTAGAAAAGAGAGAAGTTGATGAGAAATAGAGTAGATTTGTATATATGAGATCTATCTAAGGATCCAAAAATGAGTTTCTCTTTTAAGGATGTTCTAAGTCAATTGACTAGTATTATTAGGTTGAATAACTTTATCTTACTCCATTCGTCTATTTTAAGACAATTTATAAGAAAGTGTTTGTCCATAAGGCCTTGTTTGCGAGTTTGAAGGGAATGAGAGGGGAGGGGTCTGGAAGAAAAAAAAGAATGAACAAGTGGAAGAAATGGATCGCATTGAAAGAGGAAGGCTTTGGGGGTTCATTTTTCTTCATAATACAAAATCATCTTCATTTGGGGAACTAAAAAATTGTATTGAATGGGGGCTTTGAAAGGTTCTCATAAATTCTTCAAATTTAATATATGTAGTTATAATATTCTTCAGATTAAAAATATATTAATCATAGACAATAATTTATCATTTTCTAAAAAATTACTCTTTTAAAAAGTGTGAAAGATTTTTCCATTTTTCCCTATATTTCCAACCCTTCAAAGACTTCTCCTCCAAACTTCCAAACAAAACATAAATATAAGACAATCTATAAATTTCAAGATGCATTCATTACTCTTTTTTCAACTATACATTTTATTAATACTGTCAATTATCTTGGAATATGAAAAAATCAACATGGAATATATTTATACATAAAAGGGTAATTTAATAATAGTTACCTACTGTATGTGTGGGTATTGGCTAATTGTTGTTGTGCTATTGTCGAACGCTGTATTTTTTGGCTATTGTTTCTAGCAGCACACCTTGTACTAGGAAAGTAGTCACCTATTATTAATATATTTCATTTTGATCTCTTTAAAAAAAATAATAATAGTTACCTACTTCTCAAACAAAATTATTACTTCAACAACTATTCTTAATACATGTGATTTTTGTAAACTACTTCTCAAACAATGGAGAGATTATTTTAAACTCGGAATCTTGCGTTTTTGTGTGAGTTCTAAATAATATATCACTTTTCTATAAAATTAAAATTAAAAAAATTGAACAAAGATTTTTTAAGAAATGTTTTGGTAAATCAATATATATTTTACACGCAACTTTAATGATTAATGTGTGTGAGTTTTAGAGATTTTTTTTTTTTGAATGACAAATATATATATATATATATATATAAGAAAGAGGAACTGTACAAATACACCAAAAAAGCCATCAAAAGAAGCTACCAAAAGCAACCAAAAAAGAGATACCCCCAGGAGCCACTCCAAACAACCACCTGAAAAAACAAAAAACAAAAGCGGAAGAAATGAAAGAAAAGGCTACGCCAAAAACACCCAGGCACCCACCAAAGCTGTCAGGGCACGAAGCCAAAGGACAGAGCTCGAAGCTACCCAAGAGGGGAGAGACAGAAACCCCCGCCCCAACCCCCAAGCGAACCAAGGCAAACCACCACCAAAACCCTACCAATACCAGCACAGGACAGGCTGCACCTCCCACTTATGATAAGAACAGGAACTAGCAGAGCACTTAGCTAGGAACCACTTCCAGGCTAAGAGTTTCACTCTATCCACCACAGACTCCTCACAGAGAGTGCCACCAATGAAAGCAAGGTCGTTCCTAGACGTCCAAATAGTCCAAATAACAACATGGCAAACCAGGAGCAAACCTAACCTAAGTCTCTTCCCCCTACCAAGGCCAGTGAAGGACTAAAAGAGCTGAGCAAGACCTCTAGGGATAGCAAACTTCCAACCCAACCACCTAAAAACCTGATACCAAACCGGAAGAACAACTGGACAAGCGATGAACAGGTGCACCGCGGATTCTGACGGGACAGGGCAGGAAACACACCCAAGATCCCTCTCAGGAAGAGGAACACCACGCCTAACAAGATTAGACCTGGTTGGGAGCCTATCAAGAAGAAGCTGCCAGGAGAAGACAGTCACCTTAGACGGGGCCCATGACTTCCAAATCCTGGACACTGCCTGCAGGGTATCACCATGAGGGGCACCCGCGTCCGGCAAGTTTTAGAGATATTGTTTGGTATAAGAGAGAAAGAAGAGAAATAGAAGAGAAAGAAGTGTGTTCATTTTTCAGAAAGACTAAAATATCCTTATACTAAAAAAGTGAATATATGATATTTTTATATTTGAATTTAATTTTATATTAACATTAATGTAGTTTTTTATATTAATTTAATTCAGAATTAATTAAATTATGTACTTAATTAATTATTTAAAATATTTGAATTTAATCCATTAAATTAATTCTTCTTTACGTAGTCATTTAGATTAAATCAATTCATTAGTTAACTAATCAGTAAATTCCATAGTTTAATTCTATTTTTACAAGAGAGATCAAAGATGGAGAAGCATATAGTTGCTTAGTTTCCTTCTCAACCTGCTACAACGACAACAAAAATAAACTAGAAAACAAAATAACTTTTGAGTAAAGAAAACAAAATGATAAATAATATTAGTAGTAGCTACTGTATATATCATCAAAACCAGGGAGAAATGTGGAAAATAGAAAAAAGTTGGTGTCTCCACTCTATTTCTTCGCACTTGTGGAGAGAAGTGAAATAGGTGTGGGTCCCACGACATTTTGTCTCTCTGCTCACTCTCTCTTCTACACCAAACACGAGAGATTGCCCTTCTCTCTCCCCTCTTTCTCTCTTTTGTATCTCGCTTCTACCAAACACAACACTAATGTTCCACTTGAATTTTTGCTTTCTTAATGCACTGAATTTTAGATCCAAGACATTGCGTTTAATTCTTTCTTTTTAGACGGACTATCTTTTTTTTTTCTTTTTCTAACTAGAACTTAACAAAAATAGTTATACTAATCTAACTAAAATTCATAAAACCCATATTTGTTTTCCCGCGTATACGCTTCAAGCAAAACATCAAGCACACATCATATCTCTACTGGTACCTAAAATGTTGGTTGTAAGGATTAGTCTTCAACACCCATGAAATAAAATCAATAATAAATTACAACATCAAATAAGAATATACAACCATCATCAATGAATTGTGCTAAGACATATCTTTTTAGTTTAAAATGTTCATCACTCCAAAATATACTAAAAGAAACAAACAAACACAAGCTCAATTTTATTTTTCTTTTCTTTTTGAAAGAGACACAAGACTCAATGTTAATGCATGCATATGAATTGTTCTAATTGACAGATGAATAAGAATCGACCCATTTGCCACTTATGACACCATTATATGTCATGCTATGAATGCAATGTATTTTTTCTTCAAATCTTTATAGTTTTATATTCTCAACCCACATAGCCTATCAATTCCACAAAATCATCACACCTCGAAATTAATAAATTTCTCAAAACCTCTAGAGACAAAATCAACAGAGAGTCACCTAAAATCAATAAATTTCACAATTTCACATATCAACAATCATCTACACCAATCAACAAATTACAAATTCCACAGCTAATCAATCATGCCTATAATTATCAAAATTCACATATTCTTCCAAATCAACAACAAAATTACTAAACAACAATTCTTATATTTATTAATAACAATTAATCTCTTCACTCATCCGTCGAATCAAGAAGCATATCAAATTCAATATCATAACTTATTATTTTCAATTAAATCATGGTCAAGACTAGAGCCTTTACCTTGCATGCTTTATTCCTTAACGAGACTTCTAGTTCCACAAATCCTAACGAGGCTTCTAGTTCCATCAAAAAGAGTTTTCAAGCGAGAAAGCACTCAACACTTCAAAAAGGAGACCCTATTATCAGAAAGAAAGTAGAAACAAGGGGAAAAAGTGACAAATGACAAACGAGTGGTGATACATGTACACCTTCATGTGGCAATACACAATTTACACTCATACAAAATTCTGACATGTGGCAACCTAGATCCCACACAAATAGAAGAGAAAGTGTGGGTGTGAGATGAATTTATCAAAATGTCCCTAGTGCATGGAGTGTACATAAATGGTGTTCATGTAACATTTTCCATGACAAAAAGAGTTATTCTCATAATCTCATTTTCCACAAAAGAACCTCAAGTGATGAGGTGTTTAACCGCTTGAAGTCACGAAGCGCATAACTCGAATCATAAATCACAGCTCACCAGCTAGGAAGACAAATAATTATATTTAGTAAAATAAAATCATTTGTCATATCATAACTATAATAAGTAGATACCATAATGACTATGAAAATACAAGTACAATATGTTTATATGAGCCAAAACAATTAGATAGTGACAATTATTTAACATGACACTAATAGAAACCACCCGTATATACTAAGGCTACACGTCTCCATTATAAAAGAGAATAGAAACTAGAAATCAAAGATATCATACTTAAAAATTAATAATATTTTACGCAACCATAATTTAATATTGCTAGCTTGCTAGAGAATATACCTTATAATAATTTTTACTATTTATTTTTACTCCCAAATGAATAAACTAATTAAATAGTTACGGTGATTAAAACCAATCTTAATAATTAATAACGGAGCCTGTTATAATCTTTTTAAATTGCCTACCTATAAAACAAGTGTTGAATAAATAATTAATAAATCAAGAAAATGACTACGGAGGATATATACAATGTACATAAAACATCGGGATGTTACATCGAGCATAATCTTCCGTTTTGAGTAATCTTCTGATTAGATTCCCAGCATAATGTGATTGAAAGCCTTGAGGCTTTTGAAACCCATTTCTCCATTTTCTTTGTGTATAAAGAGCCTTTCACAAGAAAGCCAGTACATTTCTCTATCATTACCACAACTATGACTCCTGCCTAAAGAAATTTAGCATTTAATCAATTGAAAAAATAGAGACGATTAAAATCGCCAATTGCGTTACATAGGAGTAGTGTTTGTAGTGCATTTTTTTTATTGTTTTGAGGCAAACAAAAACTACATGATCCAAAGACTAAAACAACATACGGTTCAGTTTGGATTATTGATTTAAAAATATGACCTGATCCAATTATATGTAGTTTAGATTAGACTAGTTTTTGATTGATCCAAATTACAATTGTAAAAGTCACGCTAAAGTAATATGTTTGATGAAAACTATAATACTATTAAAATAAGTGTGCATGGTTCAACTTTGAAAAAGAAATTTGATTTGATGCAAGCAATTTTTAAAAAAGTCATTCAATAATATTCAGTTTTGTGTTTTTTTAATTCTTTGAATGGAAATGCAAATTTGATTTAGATCCATTTAGATAAACATGTGTATTTAGGGGGTCAAAGATGGATTTAAGTCTATTAGAAGCTAGTTCCTCTTTTGTTTTTTTTTTTGGTAAACAAGGTACCCTTTGGTCAACCGATTCAAACATTTAACCAAATGATTAAGTGGTCCAAGTATATGTCACTTGTGTTAGGAGTTGAATTTTGGACATCAAAATTGTCATTAATTAGTAATTACATCTAGTGGATAATTCTTGAGTTGTGTTGTGGCGCCTAGATATTTATCTCTTACTTATAAATGTTGACCAATCTCGCTATACTTAACATAATTTTAACCTGATTTTTCCCTCCACACTTTTGCATTTAATGTTTATCTAAAGTAAAATAAAATTATGTTCCTAATTAGATGCTATTTTTTTGAAAAGGAATAACCGTTAACACGTCTCACTATATCTTTTACTTATCCTTATTTATTAATTTTATTAGATCTGCAGCAACTTAACCTAATAATTTCTCTCTAAGATGCTGCATTTGGTTAGCAGCAGTTTAACCTAACAAATTCCATCTAAAATGCAGCGCACCAATTTAACCTAACAATTTCCCTTTAAAATGCAGCAATCCTTAATATTTTTTCTCATTGATGAGTTTTTCATTTCTATCCTCTTGTGCCATCGTTTATA
>Ga0315914_1007888_pt1 | contig 14523 bp, 10 predicted proteins | sample MpolenodulesMG_FD_203920 | JGI IMG/M metagenome (GOLD analysis project Ga0315914, IMG submission 203920) | Medicago polymorpha root nodule microbial communities from Los Angeles, California, United States - elongated nodules | ecosystem: Host-associated > Plants > Roots > Nodule | place: USA...
ATAATATTATTTATTTCTTTTTCTCTGTTGTCCGCAAGTCTTAACTCAATCAGTAAAATTGTCAAAATTGCAAAGCAGGACGTCGTGACCCATAGTAGTCAATTGCGGATTTCAGCGCGTAGCAGCCGACCCCAAAAATGCTATAGCAGGATAGCGCATAGCGCTATGACCGCTATTTGATAACTTTTTTGACAAATTACGTAAATAATACTATAAATTATAAACAAACATATATCTAATATAAAATTAAATATAACATTCAAATCTCATGAAACGTTCATAAATCATACAAAACACACAAATCTTATGAAAGCTTTTACTCATGAATCATTCATAAATCATACAAAACACCCAAATCTTATGAAAGCTTTAAAGTCTTCAACATAGTATCGAAAGTCTTGATCAAAATTCAACATAGTAGTCAATCTTGGATAGCGGTGCGTAGAGGCCAACCTCAAAAGTGGGATAGTGGGTTAGCGTATAGTGGTATGACAAATAGTGGTCACCGATATTTGATTATTTTTTGAACAAATTACATGAATAATGTTATAAAATATAAACAAACTTACATATTTCTAAAAAAAAACTTATATTTAATATAAAATTAATTATAACACTCAAATCTCATGAGACATTTATAAAATCAAGATGCCAAAAATCAAAAGATACAGGAACAAATAAAAAAATCATAAAACAAGAGAAACCATAAAACAGAGGAAGAAAAAAGAACAGAGAAACCGTAGATCAGAGTTAATTTGGTTTTAAAAATCCCCAAAATGCCTATAATAAATTTAGAAATTTGGAAACCATACAAAATGTATTAAAAATAGTGTCAATTTGAAAATTTTCAACTAAAATCAAATAGCGGCTGAAGCGACCGCTATCTACTCCGCTGTAGCAGCTTAAGCGACCGCTATAGCGCCACTATCTCATACCGCACTGCTACGACAATTAGCGTAGCGGTTTGTCGCCGCTACGCGCGGCCGCTATCGGCCGCTATTGATTACTATGCCGTGACCGAAGTTCAAACTCTGGTGTATCTCGTCCGAGACATCCAGGTTCTATACAAATGTAATGTGCATAAAGTAGCCGACATTCATTGCAGGAAAGACATGTATGTAAGTACATTTCAAGGCTGAAAGTGGTCTATAACAAAATTCTCATATAACTCCATCAAGTCTTTTGAAATATAACTATTTACTAAACTAATAAAAGAATGATCCAATGGAACCATGACATCTATATATAATTTTGTTTTTCGCCGAAAACGATTTTTCAGATGTGTATTTACACATGTTTGACACCACTGGTTTTGCTTCAAAAGAAAATATTTCTTCTGCAATGTTAGTCAAAAGTCGGCATTCTGCAAGAAATCTAAACTTGAATGATATCTAGGGATGTATACTTTCCTTCCAAAAAATTATAAAGCAGCAACATGAGGCAGTGATCATAATTGTAAGAAAAAATAATGGAAATTCAATTGGAAGATTTACAACTTTCAACAACTTTCCTAATCCTATCAATAACTAGAGGGATTTCCTCGAACGATATAGTTGTAAAACAAATACGAAACCATCCTGGTTCTATGCAATGGCAAGCCGATCCAGGAGTTATATTTATCTTAGCAACACTCATAAACTTCTCCCATAATTCAAGTTCTCCTTTCTCGCTATAAGGTCTGATTAAACCACTCATATCAGCCCAACAGAACATACCGGCGCTGCTCTTAGCACACTTGATTCCTAGTTTGGTTAAACAATCCACAAACTCATCGTGTACCCGTCTTATTCTATTTCGGTTGGTTTCAATGTATTCCTGAATGAATCGTTTATCGGAAAGCATTGAGGTAACTAACCTCTGTGTTGGTGCAGATATAGATGAAAATCTGCTCATTTTTTTGGCAGCATCCAAAACAGTTTTGTTGTGTGAATGTATAACTCCGACCCTAAATCCAGCAATCGAGAGGTCTTTTGATAGGCCGTATACTATATGAACGCGGCTTTTATCTATATATTCTGAATCGAGAACTTCGGCTATACTCACAAACTCCTCACTTCCATACGTGGAGCCTGCAAATACTTCATCAGCAATGATATGAATGTTTTTATCTTCAGCAAAGTCTAGAAGACTGAAAAGCATTTCTGGTGTCAGAATATTGCCAACAGGATTTGAAGGGTTCGAGATGAGAATTCCGCGAACTTTGACTCCTCGTTTTCTTGCTTGACTAAATGCTTGTTCAAGGGCAGTGGTATTTAAATTGAAATTGTCAGTACTTCGACAGTGAACAGGTATTAAGTCTATCCCTGGACGCCATCTTACGTCCCTGTCAAAGCTGCATCATCACTTTTTTAATTAGCTTTTAAAATATTTTTTATAGAACGATAGAATTTGAGTTAAATAATAAAAAAATAGATTAAAAAAACTCCTTATAAATAGTTTTTATACATAAAAGATAAACTCCTTTTTAATTAAGATATTTTTAAAAATATTGTTTAGCCTAACTTCTTTTAAGAGAAATGAAAAAAACAAGTCAGATCAAATAAAACCCAAATAGGAATCAATAGTTTAAGAAAGTGCCGTCGATTACCCTGGATAATAAGGTGTAGGGACAAGGAATGCATTTCCATGGTCTGCCAAGCAGAAGGATAGTATCTCAATGGCAGGAGTTGCTCCCGATGTTAGTACCATATTCGACGGGTCAAATTCTACTGATCCTCCCATAACCTGATGCATAAAATCTGCCAACGCCTGCAAAATCATAGCAAACAACCAAAGTTTAATAGACAAACAAAACAACGGCAAGACCTAACTAAATCAACAAAATTCAAATACAGAAAAGTTATTAAATAACAAACTTTAAAACAACATATAATTCTGTAGTACAACCACAGTCAAAAACCTTTTCCCACTAGATAGGGTCAAACGACACCATAATGTCTTATTATGTATCATGTCTAATGATCACAGAAAATGGCGGTTTGTTCAAATTCTGCTACACTAAAGCGCCATAATAGTAGCTATTTGACAACACTTTACACGATGTGTTATAGCGCTGTAGCGCAGCGAACATTAGGCCATTTAAATATAAACTTGTCTTAATAATCTAACCTATAGTTTTCCATGGTATTCCTCTTTCTCTAACTAATGGACTATTCTCCATCTGGTATATCTTACTAGCGCTTCTACCCAAGACAAGACTCGGCCATCTTTTAAAGAATGACTTGTTATTCCGACTTCCTATCTAATTTTATTCCTAATCCTAACTTGTTTTGTATGACCCCCATCAGTTGTAACAAAATTAACCTGTTTCCTGCGCTAAGACAACAAATAACTAATTAAAATTAAAATGTCGGTTTCTTACATCAAGATAAACGTGTTTATATTCAAAAAGTAACAATTACACTGTACATTAATAATAGAATTGTGTTCTTAAACGCAAAAACTCCAAAAGCTCAAGTTCTATATTTAACATAACAAGAATTAAAATATTCTAACGTTACTAATAACTTTAATAAAAACCATTCAGCTAACAAGGTTATATCTCAACTAGCATTGGCTCAAATATGGGAGCAGTGTTGCCAAATAGTGGCTATAGCAGTACAGCATAGTGAAATATGAACAAATCACTATTGTTTCACGGTACACTATTTAGTACAAAGTGTTGTCAAATAGACTATAGCACTATAGGCTATAGCAGAGCGGAATTTCAACCAATCGCTATTTTCCACGATTCACAACTATGTATGGGAAAATATGGATATTATTAGAGGATCAATTCTCCAAAATGTTAGAGATACTATAAAATTATTCATCTTAAACTTCTGGTATAATTGATTAATGGTATCAGTCTCCATGACCAAGTGAGGTAGTCTAAACTTTAAACTCTAAAGTTTGACCCTTGACACTTCAATTCTCCTAAGTTTAAAAATCATCATCATCATCAACAACAACAGTAGTAATAATTAAAATTAAGCACGAGAAGAGGTTTATTACAACCATTTTAAATACAACAAGTCTCTACAAATTGCTAAAACTTTTAGGATAACTAGTTCACAAACAACAACATGCCATAACACCTATTCTCATTGTTTGTGCTACACGCAAGATCTTGCACTTCCACTTAACATTTAATGATAACAATAAACAAATTTCAAAAATCAATACCTAATAGGTAAATATCAACACACTGTAAAAATCATATGATTCCTTAAGATAATCAGTGTAATTAAATAGTGACTATAGCGTAGCAGAATTCGAACAAATCATTATTGTTCCATGATACACTATTTAGTATAAAATGTTGTCAAATAGCGGTTAGAGCAATGTTACAGCACTAATGTGTGGTGCAATTTGAACAAAACACTATTTTCCGCGATCCACAATCAACAACACTTAAATAAGTGGATTCAACTACCACAACACATGCATTCCCTCTAAGAAAAATACAATGCAGAACACAACAACCAAGCCTTATCTCACTAAGTCAGCTACATAGATCAAACACCACCATAATGTTCAATGATATATCATATCCCTATATAACTCATTAATCTCTAGATCCTTAATAGTTTCTCATATAGTTTTTTCTAGGTCTTCCTCTGCCTTTAGTGATTTGACTACTCTCCTTACTACAGAATCCACAGGTCTTCTCTCTAAATGCCAAAATCACCAAAGCAGAGTTTCTAACGTCTTTTCTGTGCTACCCCAACTCTCTAATATTGACATTTCTAATTCTATCATGTCTAGTCATACCATCCAACGCAACATTTTCTTCTCTACACTTATTTTACTCTCGTGTTGGTTCTTTACCGACCAACCAACACTCTCCACTCCAATGCAACATCTCATCTCCTCTTCGCTTATTTTACTATCATGTTTGTTCTTTACCGACCAACACTTTGTCCCATACAACATTACCAGTTTTACGGTTGTATGATAAAAATTTCCCTTCAGCCTGAGCAGCACTTTTGTATAACATAAAACAGTACAATACAGCAAAATAACAGCAAATATATAAATAAATTCACTTACAATTTTCAATTCATTCAATCCATGAAATGATTGATAAGGCGCAATTCCATTTATACTCAAATTGATATCTTCATTCCCCATCATTGATCCCTCCAAGTTCTTCACCAACCATTTCTCAATCAAATCCAAACTCAACTACACCACAAAAACAACAAAAACCCAAAATTTAAACAAAACAAAAACAAACATGCCCAGAAAAGAAAAAGACAAGAGTAAATACCCAATTTGGTCTGTCACAATTTTCTCGCAACCCAATTTAGTATCAGCATAAAATAATGTCCAAATTAGCTCATGTCATGACATTTTCATACCAGTGACAAATCAGTCGTTCTGCTATAATTTGTCAGATACCAATTTGTCTTCAATATAAAAATGTCAGAGACTAATTTGATTTGTGTATTATAATTTTGTAAGTGACTAAAAAAATTGTAAGGACCAATTGGGGTCTTTATCCGAAATGCAAAAAAGACTAAAGACCCATTTTGATCCCTCGCAATTTTCTCACCGCCCAACTTAGGGATCATCTTGATTGGCTTATTTTTTAGCTTATAAAAAATAGCTTATACATATAAATAAGTTTTTATGTTAATTCATAAATTCTCACTAACAAAAATTGTATCATCATAAGTTGTTTTTTCATAAACTACCTTGACAAGCTTACTCGTATTAGGCGTGTCCAATTTCTGACACGTGTTGTGTCTGACATTGACACGAGACTGACACATGTAATTACACTAAATTATGTGATTTTCTCAAATTATTAGCAATGTTGGCTTGTCAGTGTCTGTGTCGTGTCCAGTGTCTTTATTGGTGCTTCATAGTTAATACATAAAATTTATTTATTTGCATAAGTTGTTTTACATAAACTACAAAATAAACCAATCCAAACTAGTCCTAAGATAGACAAAGATAAAACCACGTGTAATTACACTAAATTATGTGATTTTCTCAAATTATTAGCAATGTTGGCTTGTCGGTGTCTATATCGTGTCCACTGTGCTTCATAGTCAATAATACATAAAAGTTTATTTATTTGCATAAGTTGTTTTACATAAACTAAAAAATAAACCAATCCAAACAGGTACTAAGTCAGGCAAAGATAAAACCACATTTTCATATCGAAGACGAATTGGTCCCTCTATTATGACAAAGAGGGACTAATTTATCCTCATTATGAAAATATCAACAACAAATTTGGGTTTTATTTTTGTCATAGTCCCCAGAAAATTGCAAATGACTAAATTGGGTCTTCACTCTAATAAAACAACATAAACATTTTTTACTACTTCTTTTTTCACCCTATGAGTTTCTCGTGCACCCTGTGCAGTTCACCTATACAGTTAGGATTATAAAATCCATACTGTCATAAACACACCGTAAAAACCTCCACCTCCAAAAACACTTTGAAACATTTCGGATATTAAAATCCAAATAAGACGCACGAGAAACTCGCAGAAACTCACAGGGTGGAAAAAGTAATGGCAACATTTTTTTTAACCAAAAACAACATAAACATTGTAAAATCCGAAAACAATCATTAAACAACAAAAACAAAACAAAAAAAATCACCTTGTTATCAGACAAACCAAGCTGAATAATCCCATTAGGATTAAACTTAACATGATAAGGATCTTTCTCAACTCTTTCAATTCCAACATAATAAAGAGAATCATCACGTTTGGCAACAACATTCGCCAGTTTCGATACTCGAACACGCGAAATAGAGCCACGAGAGGATAAATTCGAACGAGAAGAAGAACGAGGAAGAAGAAGCGTAGTAGGAGAAGAAGGGTTATTGCTATTATTCTCAGGACGACGTCGTTTAAGGTAGAGTTGAAGAAAGTAGAAGAGAGATAAAGGGATTAAACTACCGAGGAGAAAACCGTTGCGTCCTTGAACTACGGCTTGAAGAGGAACGATAAGTTTCATGCCGCTTCTAGAAGAAGATGAGGAGGATGAAGAAGAAGGTGGTTCAGATTGGGTTTTTTTTGGGTTGGTGGGTTTTTTTTGGGTTTGGGTCATTGACCCGGGTTTTTAGTGGATTGGTTTGTGTGGTTGAAGGAGTGAAGGAGGATTGAGTGAGTGAGAGAGAAAAGAAAGGAAAGGAGAAGAAGAAGGGAGGAAGAAACAAGTGTGATGGTGATGATGGATGTGTGCGCCAAATGAGTGTGTGTTTGTTTTGTTTTTTCTCTTTTTTGTTTTTTTGTTGATTTTTAATTACTAGTATTAGATCCCTTTGATTTTCATTATGATTTGATTCCTCGTAATTGTAAACACACACATCATTATTTAAATGTTGTTTTTTTAATAGACGAAATGACAAAGTCATCGTAAAACTCACACACAAAGTAGATGTGTTAGGGTTCGAACCACGATCATGTCATCCGGCTTAACAATTTTAATATTTTTGACGGTTGAGCTAGTACTTATGGGACATCATTATTTAAATATTTATCCGGTATGTATTTGATATACTTTATGAACCAAATAAATCAATTTGTCTTTTATAAAAAGGATCTGAGCGAGTAACAAACAAAGAATTAATCCATGTAAGTGGCAAGTTACTTCAACCCTTTAAGTATGTGGTTGTCGATCTAATTACTAAGTTATGTGTATGAAAAAAAATCAACTTGAAAGATGAGAACTCGCCATGTGTATTCCACAAATTTTTTAAGGAAATAATTTTGTATCAATATCATGATAATCTAAAAATATTTTTTGTATAATAAATTGGATATTTTTGTCCCCGTGAAAATGGCTCGATTGAGATGGACGTGAGTTTGAGTTTAAATCTCAAATCTCAATGTATTCAACTTGAATGATGAAATTCTAATTGTTGGAAAATAATGGATGAAATTATTTTCCAACAATTTGAAGGCTTTCTTTTTAAAAAATATTTATGACACTACATCTCTTCTTTGATAAAATTGATATGATTCTTACATCTTAAAAATGAAATTCACACAAAGTGAGTGGATCTACATGAATTTTACACAATAAATGAGTTAATATTATAGAGAGTGTTCATAGCATTTATTTAGATTCTAATTTTCTAGAAGAAAAAAGTCACATCTTTTTTCATATTTATCTCACAATACTCTACAAGTCGATGTAACAAAAAAATCTACAGATAGAATGGTGATCACCTACGGACCAATTTCATGCAATACGTAGTCAATTGTTAATTTGAAATTAGATGGTTTATATCACAGACTCATAACCATTGTTAATTGTCAATCTATATCAAAAAGTAGAAGGTCGTAACTATGTCACACGGTTACAACAAGGAATCCAATATTCCATGTAAGTTAGTATTTTAGTTTAGGGAAAAAATTGTTGTTTGACAATATCAGTATTAGTTTTATTTTTCTACTATACTTTAGCTATTTACTACTCAAACATTTTCTATATCAAAAAGTAGAAGATCGTAACTATGTCACACGGTTACAACAAGGAATTCAATATTCCATATAAGTTAGTATTTTAATTTAGGAAAAGAAATTATGTCGTTTTACAATATCATTATTAGTTTTATTTTTCTACTAAAATGTTTGAGTAGTAAATATCATTATTAGTTTTATTTTTCTACTATACTTTTAGCTATTTACTACTCAAACATTTTCTAACTTTTGTAATGTAATTTTATAAAATGAAATTTCTTGTAATTTTAAAAGTATAATTTATCTTTCTTAAACTATTAATGAAGGAAAGTTTGTAAAATAATTTATAACTTCTTTTTATCATATAAAATTATACGTTTCTTAATCGTGTGTCAAAGTGACTTAAATTTTGAAAAAGATGATTGAAGCAATTCAAATTTCTCATTAAGTACACTTAATTAAAACACAACACATGCAACAAATTTCTCCTCCACGTGAATAGTATTAGTTAAGTTACTAGAGATTTTTTATTGACTTAAGTTACTAGAGATTTGAGTCCTCCCATATTAACGTGAATATATTGTTTTAAATTTTTTTATAAATTATTGTTTAAAGATATGTTGCCACTTGTGCCAATATAATTTCTATAATGTTTTTTATTTTACAAAACAAGGAAAGAAACAAAGGGGCTCCCGAAGCTCATCATGTGCTCGATGATGTTTTCATTTGAGTTTGCATTTTGATGATAAAGTATTGGTCCGTATTGGAGTTTTGTGTTTTTGTTACTATGGGATATGTGTGTGTGGATTATAATGTGATGCAATTTATAGTAATTCCAAATTTTAAGCTTTAAAAAAAAAGCCTTTATATGAATTTATGTTATATATTTTTGCAATTTTGTATGTGTCTTTTTGTGTAGGTTCGAATTTCTTTTATTGACCGTCCGTTGCATAGAGTTATTGTTTTTTAGAATAAATCCGATGTATAGAGTTGAATCCACTAGCATTATCAACACAATCATATAAATTGGTTGGAATTAACACAACCCCACAAAACTGATTTGTGAGGTGAGGATTGTCTTCATTTATAAACATATGTTCATATCATCTTTGGTCCAATTGATCTTGTAAGAGGCTCTGATACCATCTTATAAATCATAGTTGGGTCTAACACAACCCTACAAAACCAGTTTTTTAGGTGTTGATTGCCCCTACTTATAAATACGTGTTCATATCATCTTTTGTCTTATGTGAGACTCGGTCCATTGGATCACGGAAGAGGCTCTGATACCATCTTAGAATTCATGTTTGGGCCTAACACAACCCCACAAAACGGTTTATGAAGTGAGGATTGTCCTCACTTATAAACACATGTTCAAGTCATATTTTATCCGATGTTAGACTCTTTAACATGCTGCATCACAATCAACACAATTAGGCTTGGTTTTGGACATAAATGGTGGGTGGCTCAATGGATCTTAGAGAAGACTCTGATACCATCTTAGAAATTGTGGTTAGGTCTAACATAACCTCACAAAACCGATTTGTGAGGTGAGGGTTGCCCTCACATATAAACACATGTTCAGGCCATCTTTTGAAATCAATCTGTGAATTTTATTGATAATGATCAAGAGTTTATATACAGTTACAATAAGTAGATTCAAACCTAAGAGAGTGATTACAAAATAATTACCAACATAATTACAAAAAGTCAAACATTCTATCATACCCCGGGAGGTACACATACGCTTAGACTGGTTTGGAAATCATCAAAAAGAACTTGAGGTAGGCCTTTGGCGAAGATGTCAGCAATCTGGTGACGAGAAGGAACGTGAAAGACATGTGCCTGGCCACGTGCGACCTTTTCCTGAACAAAGTGAATGTTCATCTCAATTTGTTTAGTGCACCTGATGTTGCACAGGATTACCAGTAGGCATGGCAGCAAAACCCGTGCCCGTGGGTACCTGCCCAAACCAAACCTGATTTGAAGGGTTTTCTCCATATTGACTGGGTTTGGGTATGGGTTTGAGTTTCCCCCGATTATAAGACATGGGTACGGGACAGGTAACGAGGAAATAAACACATATGATAAATAAATAAAATAATTCTAGCGAGAAACGGGTTGTTACATTAATCCTTTTTATAAATAAATCAAATGTTCTATTTAAAAAAATTACTACAAATTAGGCTTTTAAATAGGCTAATAGGTCAGACCGGACTTTTAAAAAGGTCAGACCAGACTAAAAATAAAGCCTATGACAAGTTAATAGGTCAGACTTAGACTTTAATTTTTTTCAACTAAGTCTGGCTTATTTAAGTAAAGCCCGACCTATTCTCACCCCTGTTGTAACACTAGTACTTTTGATATCCGATTTGCATCCGACAAAATTAGAATTGGAGAAACCTGGTAAGCAACAAGCACTTTCTTTCAGATACTTTAAACCAAAATTTGATCTCCCACTTAAGTATCATAAAATCCTTTTCACAATTTTTAAGCAAAATTCCTTGAGATATACTTGATATTTAGCACACATACATAATATCGGGTCTACTTACCATTAAAATGTAACAAAAGAACCTTCATATACTCAACAACTATTGTCAACCACCAGACATTGTAGCATCGCTCTAGCCATCTCTTATGATCGTGTGCCGATCAATTTACAAATCCATCCTTTATATATATATATATATATATATATATATATATTTGACCAACAATCCATCCTTTATATTGTAAATGATAATGTGCATTTTTTTAATTAAAACTAGAAATTCTCTCCCATAATAGTAACATTGAGAGTTCCCCAAATATGCTCCAATAAATACCCCTTCCTCTCAAGGACAAAGTCGTGCCCTAGCCCCAGGCCAAGGAGCAGGGAATGCAAATGCATGATTGCATGTGCTCTCATAATTTTCATCCTCAGATTTTGTTTCCTTTATCTTTCATTTTCTCTTTTCCCTATATATGCAACAAAAAAATAAAACAATGAATTTCCACAAAGAGTGCTACTATATGTTTTCATTTCGGTGTAACCAAAAAAAAAATATGTTTTCATTTTGAAGCTAATTCAAGTACTATAGTTTTTGAAAGATATGACGACATCGTTGAACATCTACATAATGACATAATCACTACAACATAATTAACTACGTAGTTGACAATACTAAGTACGTTTCTATATAAAAACAAAAAACATAAAAAAAAAATTAGTCAAAAAAATTGATGTATTCTGTTTATAAAACTTGGTTTAAATCTTTCAAATTTATTTGAGTGGATCGAATTTTGTTAACTTAATTTTTTATTTTGTGTTATGTAATTCAGAATTTGGTCGTGAAGTAAATATAATCTGATCAAGAATTATTTTTTTAGGTGTTGAACTCGGATTCTCTCAAACGATTCATCACTTGATGGAGCTCATTAACCAAGTGATCTCAATCAATTGATTTTATTTTTTTTCTTATATATAATTCTAGATGGAGGGACATTTAGTTGTGTTCACATGTCGGGTTCGTTAATCAACCCAATCAAATGACAGAAGTTTGAGTTTGATCAAAAATCTATATTTTCATGTCAAATACGAATCAATTCAATCCGGTGATGAGCGAGATAGTTAAGATCAGGTCATGTCACATGATATTTTCATTTAATTTCAAAATGGTAAATTTTATAACTTAAATTTTTAGCACTTGAATTAAATCAAAACAAATTTTTAGCACTTGAATTAAATCAAAACACAACCAGAACAACAGATAAAAAACTTAAACTACCTTAACAACAATAAAATCGTAACCTTTTTGAATAGGTCAACTTCGCATAATTAGAATTATAAATGTATTACCTAAACCAAATCACATCTGCTTTGATTGAGTTGGACTCGAACTTAAATGATTTCAAATAAAACACGGGTTAAATTGTTTGGATCACAAAGTTGAATAGGTCGACTTGAACTCGTGAACGCTCCTACTTACTCTCTCTCCGGTCCTATTTATAAGAGAAAGTTGAGTCAACAAAAGTTGATGTATCTGGACTGAATTTTTAACCAAATACATCAACTTTTGTTGACCCAAATTTCTCTTATAAATAAAACCACCTTATATTTTTTTAAAACTTTATCTTTTAAGAGAGAAAATATTAGTTCATTTTACCACATTAGTATTTATTTCTAGTTACATAAAAAATATACAATTATTTTAAAAAAATAAAGATAAAAATTGAATAAGTAAATTATTTTTAACAAAAGCTAGAGGTAGTAGTTACCTACGTTAAATTTTACAAAAGAAACATAAAATAAAACCTACATTTAATTTCCAACAAGCACCAGTGGTCTAGTGGTAGAATAGTACCCTGCCACGGTACAGACCCGGGTTCGATTCCCGGCTGGTGCATTTATTTTAATTTTCTTTTTGTTTACTTCTACGCAATATTTGTACTCCCTCCGTCCCAAAATTATAAGCAATAAAAACTTATTTTCTTTATCCCAAATTATTTTTTCCAAAGAAAAATTAAATGAAAAGTGCATTCTATTTACTCTATTTTTCACTTTCTCTATAATCGACTACCAATGAAAATTGTTTTTACATCTTCCTATAAAACTTATTTCAAAGATAACACTACTACATTGCAATTTCGTGAAGGAAAATATGCTATTTTATTTTCTGACAACTAGAGAAAAATATGCTACAAATGTATTTGATTAGGACGGTTGATATTTTTTTTGTCAACCGATTATCTGATGTCTATAACAGCATAGACTAATCTTTTGAATTGGGTATGATCTCTAGTAAAGTTTTCTCTCAAGAGAATTTAATACTACTATATTTTCAAGGTTGAATTCGAATTTGAATTTAAAACATATGTTTAAGCCGAAAGAAATCTCTTATCATCTCATCCCAATGTTTGTTTAGGGATAGACATTTGATAATTATAATTTAACACATGTATTATTGTTTACAGGATCGTATGAAGTTGCATGCTAACGAAAAATATTGATTTTAAAATTCACGTCAATTTGTACAGGATAGTTTTCAACACCTACAACTGGTTGTGAAGGGCTGAAAATATGAATGTGAAATTGACCCATCACCACTTCTTTTATCAACAATTGCAGGTGAAAAGCTTCAATCTCCAATCCAAAATTTTGTATTATTTTGAACCTTTGTTTTGGTAGAAATATTTCTGTAAAGTAAATTATAATTGTTCTATCTTGCACTAAACAAACAGACACAAAAGATTAAAATTGAGTATTCATTCAATCTAAAACTTTGTATTCTTTTTTAATATTTGTTTTGGAGGAAATATTTTTATATAAAGTAATTTATAATTGTTCTATACACTACTCAAACAGACGCAAGTTTAAAATTAAGTATAGATTTGTGATTTTTTTTCTTTTTACCAGCCTTGGTGATTTGTTAGGAAATTCGTGTTACATCTTTACCTAATTTGACAACATATTTTGCTAGTCTACACTATTTTTGGTATGATCCTTATTTTTGCCAAGAATTTGGCTTCAGTAATGAAAGTTTTAATTATAAAATATAAACCAGAACTGAGATTCAATAATGACCAGTAACCCGTTCTGCAATGTGTACAATACCTATACTTCTCTTACCTAAATAGCAGAAAGAAACTGGTTACTAATTTTATTATTAAAAATAAAATGACGACCCATTTTAGTGATAAAGACCTTTGCAGTAATCACAAAAAATTCAAGTCTCTTGACCAAAAATGAAATTTGCTTCATTTAACTATTTTACATACCCAACTCCAAAAATTAATAACTATTAAAATTTGGCTTATGTTCCTTAATTTTATTTTATTTTTGACAAAAATAAACGATATTCATTCATTCAAATTGATAGAGTACATCGATACAATGCAAATCCAAATTCGCTAAAAACAAAAAGGATGAATCTGTGAACAAACTCACATCATCCATGTTAATAGCATAAAACGGCAAAGTACTTATGCGTACAAATATGACTATATTTATGTCTCCGGATCTGCAACGTTGACGATGCCAAAATCATTGTCATTGATCGGATCTGCACCTTCTCAAAGCTAATCTTTCAACCCGAATCAAATAAACACCGCACTAAGACGAGAAATTAAA
>Ga0315914_1007891_pt1 | contig 14518 bp, 9 predicted proteins | sample MpolenodulesMG_FD_203920 | JGI IMG/M metagenome (GOLD analysis project Ga0315914, IMG submission 203920) | Medicago polymorpha root nodule microbial communities from Los Angeles, California, United States - elongated nodules | ecosystem: Host-associated > Plants > Roots > Nodule | place: USA...
CATCAGCATAAAAAAATTACACAATTTTTTTTCCTAATTTTAACAGCTTTTCCTTAGAAATTTTTTCTTTAAAAATTTTATTACAGAAAAATTGAAATATATTTGAAAAAAAACTTGAACATACCAAAATTATAACATCATCCATATCAATAGTATTTATAAGTAGAAAAACTACTTTCTTTCAAAAAAAATAAGTAGAAAAACTTCTAACTTGTTGAAGCTTGATGATAGAACAGATCAGCAACAAGGTTGGCAAGAGAACAGCAGGAGGCAATAAACTTGGACACTGTTATAAATTAAATAAGTGAAAAAAATAAGTAAATAAGCAATCAAAAAATATACACATGAAATTATAACAAGTCAAAAGAGTTATACCTAATGAAGATGTGAAAAAAGAGAATTTTTTTCTAAGTGTTGAAATGTTGGTATTTTTTCTAACTGTAAAAAATAATGTCTCAGAAAATGGAACGATGCAATTATCTACAAAATTATAGATCTACATTTTGCCAGGAGCCAAACCAGGAGCAACCCTTGGCAAGACTCGGTCTCCAAGGTTTCTAGAGTAGCCACAACCCTACCAAAAACATGTCAGCAATTTGCCACAAGTTTGTGCATTTTGCTAGGGGTTAAGCCCCTGGCATTTTAGCTTTTCAGAATTTTGTAAAATCTTTTGCAGAATGCAGAGATTCCCTTACTTTAATTTGAATCAAATTTTCTCGCCTACAATTTGCCAGGGGTTACTGCAATTTGCGAGGGGTTTGCTCCTGGCTTATTGTCTGGTTTGAAATTGCAATTTGCCATGGGTTTCCCTGGCATAACTCCTGGCAAATTTGCCAGGAGCTGAAGCTCCTAGCATTGTTCCCTGGCAAAACGCAAGATTTCTAGTAGTGTTATATGTCTGCTATTTTCTATTTTATTGGTGTTATTTATCAACATGTTAACTCTACTAACAAAATGCTTACAACAAATTCATAACAGGTCTGGTCTATTACGTGCATATTGTGTCGCTTTGCCATCTGCTCTGTTTGTGCCTACTTCCTTTTGTGTCGCTCTTTGTTCTGCGCGCTATTGGTTTCTTAAGTCTGCTACTGTTTATGTAAGTCTTTTTTCCCTCATGATTTTTTATCTTCGACTGTTAAGTTTGCACATTTTTTCGACATGTTATTGTTGGAATTGTTATTCATTGCTGGAATTGCACATATTTGCTGATGCTATATTATGTTAGTATAGATTCTTTCATGCTTGCTTTCATGTATAAAAATAAAAATATAAGAAGAAGATTGGAACCTCTTTTGCCTTTGTTGTTTCTGAATTTAGAAGTCAACCATTAGATTAGTCAATGACAATTAGTGATCTCCAAATTGCAAGTTAATAAAACTTTTAACAAACATCATTTTTCTATTTTAACCCTTCATTTACAAACACACTATTTGATTGGAATCTTTAGAAGATCATATCCTTTTCATTCCTTATTGTCTCCATATCTAGAGGTCCACCAATAAATTTGTCGAGTGACTATAAAGGTGGTAAAGGTAGAAGAACATTGCTATCCATGATATCCCTTAAAAATTTAGAAGTTGATATCTGCAACAATCCTTAGGCTTTTCTTTGTATGTTGTTGCTTTGCGAAATTAAGTATATGATTCGGATAATAGAGACTCATAGTTTTACGTTCATTTACCATCTGAAATATGTGTGTTTTCCTATTTGTTGAAGGTAGCCAGGCGTGTACTTTTGTATAATTGCTATGACTGGCTCATTTTTGTTATAGTCTGTATTTGTTGGTGCTATATTCTATTAGTATAGATTTTTTAATGCTTGCTTTCATGTATACATAATTCTGATTATAGACCAAAACATTGGACAAGATTTGTCTTCTTCTTCTTCTTATGTGAAAGAACAGTTGAAATTGATATGGAATATGATATAAAATCATATGAAACTATCATTACTGAATGTTATGTTTTTACTTTTATCTTGACAACTCTGGTGCTTTTTTTGAGCAATACAAGTACTTAAATATTGTGCCATTTATCGATATATTTGACAACTCTGGTGTTTTTTTCAGTTTCAATATTGTGTTTCAATTTACTGGTCACTGTCTTATTTATTTTTCTTCTTCTTTTCAGCCAACAAATTTAGGAAAAAAGAGATGGTAGACATTCATCGGAGTCTAGCTATCGCCTCGAGGATCATTGAAGCAACATCACTAGGGAATATTTAGATATTTTATGGACTTCTAATTTTCCCACAGTTGTTTTGAATGTTCAGTCACTAGTGTTTCGGTTTTTTGAATGTTTAAACTTGGTGCTATATCTTTTGTTTTAGTTAAGTTGATGTATGGATCAAACTTCTTACTCTTGAATTATGTATATTTTTGCATTTCAAGTCTTTAGTAATATATTTATTTGAGATTGTCTTCAAATTCTATAGATCAAAAAAAAAAAAATTAAATCAGGCCATATCAAACAGTCGCAGCATATTAAAAAAAATATATAAAAACATTTGTGACTGTTCAAACAGTCGTAGAATATTAAATCAAAATTTTAAATTTGACTTTTGCAACAGTTAGGAACTGTCGCAACTCCCTAGAAAACCATGTGAAAGATGTACATTTGCGACTGTTGGGAACTGTCGCAGCACCTTTTGCGGCCGTTGGTGTGACTGTTCTACGAAGGGTCGCAAAAGACAGTTGCGACCCCAACATCTGCGACTGTTGGGGAACAGTCGCAAATGTACATTTGCGACCCTTCTAACAGTCGCAATCAGCGTTTTTATAAGTTGTAAAATGCAGTTTTTCTTGTATGAGAGACTCCTCCTTGATTCTCCAACTACATGCCTTCCTCTTGAATCGACAAGTTCTGCATGAATATTCCCGTGTCGAAATTGCTCTATTAAAACACATATTTTCTGCTAGTTCAAATTGGAAATCTGGACCATTTCCCCCAACCCATATGGAAAGTACTGCAAAAAGCCTTACATCCCAGGTACATGAGAAGCACACAAGGTGTGTGGCCTCAGCCTTAGGATCAGAAACTGCCTTTCTTCATATGGGGTGCATCGTAAGTCCTCTTCAAACTATATAAAAGCACATGTTTGATGATTGTTTTGAACCGTCGCAAAAATACTACAAGGGTGGGTAGCAACCGTCAAAATATCTGTTGTAACAATTGTATCTTAAACGGTCGCAAAATGATGTAGTGACATAAACATTCCTCACAAAACGATATGTCACTTAGAACTGTCACAATCCCTCATTTTAACCATCGTAAACAGCCTTTTTTGTTGTAGTGATGAATAGATCGCATTATAAAAAATAGTCCAAAAATCAAATAAGAGATTAAAATTTCAAAAATAAAAAGTTATATTAGGGACTAAAAGATTAGAATTTGTTTTGCAAAAATAATTTGAATTTTAAAATATGGTAACCAAAACTTTCTTTTTTTTTTTTTTGAAAATAAAAGAAACAAAACTCCATTTAAGTTATTATTAATCATATGTTTATTATGTTCATAAAGACCGAGTCTAAATCTTAAAAGAGTAAGTTATAGAGTAGTTCACGTGTTAATCATTGCAAACTTTGAGGGCATAAAATGTTTGGATGACATATGTAAAAGAATACTTCGTCCGTTGCAAAATATATAAGCAATAGTGAGTCAAACAAAATTGATGTATTTGGATCAAATACATCAAAAAATTTCGAGTCATTTTTGCTTATGTATTTTGTAACAAAGGGAGTAATAGTAAAGAAAAATGGAAGAAGAGAGAGTGATGATGAAGGTATACCGATATAGGTTAGGGGTTTAAATAAAATATTGGTGTAGATAAATGATTTGAGTTTAGTTTATAATAGTTTGTGATCCTGCGACACACAAGGTAAAGTTTTGAGAATAATTTTTTTTTACATTATATATATGATTTATATTTTGTATTTGAAATATGAAAATAGTCTCCATGAATTTAACTCAATTTATAAGAATACTTTATTATATAGCGGCCGAGTTTGAATCTCATATTCCTCGTTTATTTACGTTAAGAAGTAAATTATCATCACCAACATTTTAATTGACGCATAAAACCAAGAAAAGGCTCGTAAGCCCAATCTTAAAGATGAAGTCAATCTTTGTTAATTTAAGTCTACTCTAAATTGCAGCAAACACTTTGGAATTACCGGTGCAAATAAAAGAAGCGTTCATGGGTTAATAGAAAGAAAGAAAACAGAAGCAATCATGGCCTTGTCATTTATATCATAATGGAGAGATTAATTTTGTAATATAATTAGTAAAAGGGGTAAAAGGAGCAAGTACGTGTGTGCATAAAGAACATTGGGGAGCACCCCATTAATAGAAGGTGCATCTTGTAAATTGGTGCAATCTGTCGCCTTGAAAGATACCACTTGCCTTTCCAAATCAAACCCAATCAAATAATTTGACTGAGCATGGTTTCCATAAATGCCATATTCGTTACTAAAAGTGCTGGTGAATGCAAAGCAGAAAATACCATCTTGTACCGGAATGAAGATTTGAGTGGGCGTTAAAAGTACATCGGCACCTTCAAAATGAGCTGTTAGCTTCGGTCCTTTAAGATTAGTTGGTGTCCGATAGCAAAGTTGGTAACCCAAACTTGGATCAATCGGCATGGGGTCCAACGCAACTTTTTTCCTCACTTGTTCGACCAATCTATGATAAAAATCTTCGGGTAAAAGAGTTGTTGGTGTCCCTGAATCAATCACCATGTTACCTTTTGCAATAGGCTCTAAAGAAGAACCGCCGTTAAAGGGTAAATTAATATCTTCCACACTAATTCCTAGTATGGTAACAAAATAAAATGCCTGGTGGGTATTTTTAGAAACCAAAGGTGTAGAAACCACACCATTCCCCAATACTTCACTTCCTTTACCAAAGCTCACTGGGCTTGCAATACTAGGGTTAGTGTGGAATGGAACCAAACATTGAGAAAACATCTTGCCTCCAAAGGAAGAACCTATTTGAGAAACGAGTGACAGGGGTCCTCTTCCAAGACCTATTAAACCTATCTCTTTGTCATTTAAAACAACATTGCTGTTGTGTCCACATCCAAAAATAACGCCTTTAAGGGCCACTGGTTCCCCTGTGGTTGATGTTAAGGTAAGTGTTTCCTGTGCCAACACTCCTTTTGTTATGGAATCGTCGTCATATGAATAGGTGTAGTTGCAATTGTTTTGATCAGAACACAAGGTTGAATCGTGTTTAGAACATGACTCTGATCCATAAGCGATGTTGGAGTAAGTGGAGGATCTCTGAGGATCAAACATAGGGTTGAGTTGTTTGTAGCAGTTAGTGCAAGGAATGCATTGGAACCATATAAGGTCACTACCGGTATCTACTTGAGCATAGGTCTTTACCGGTGGAGTTCCAATCAAGAGTTCCATGAGATAATCATAATGATGGACACTTACGGGGGATTTGGCAGTGATTCGATTGAACAAAACCCGGGAAGAGTTTCTTGGAATTAATTTTACGGTGAACCTGCCATTATGGGCTTCAATGCTAGGGAATATGAACACGAGAAGTAGGATGGCAAAGAGATGAATTTTTCTAGGATAGGCCATAGTGACGAAACACAGGAGGTTTTTCATCTGAAGAAGTTTTGGTAAAACACTTTGCTTTATATAGGCTAATTGCTTCAAGATTTTTGTGCTGTGTGCCTTGTTCTTAGCCTAAACCCAAAAAAAGTGAATAAATCTTTCCAACTATACTTGTCAAAAAAACAATAATATTGCTAACTATTATATTTTTTTATTCGATTTTATTTTATATCATTTGGTAAATAATGTCAAAACCCACGTGTATCAAAAGGATACACATTCCCTCTAGAAAATAACCAGTATTATGATATATAAATCAAGAAATCTCAACAAACGAATTCTACTTATAATTGATTATTGATTATATTAAAAATGTTACACTTTGGTGATAAGTGGTAAAAGACCCGTGTTTTTTCACAGTTCATCTAACGTTGCGATAATTATATAAAATATAATTAAATTGTTAATATTGTCGAATATTTGAAGATATTAATTAAAATTATCAGTATTAATGCAATGTTTGTATTAAATATTTTTCTCTTATATATACAAAAATCTAATAAATAGCTGAATCACGTCAGTTGTGGATTTTATTTTCTTATATATGCGAAAACAAATTTTTATGTGTATATATGAGAAAGTTGATATGATAATTTTTTTTAGAGAGATATGATAAAATTTTGAACCACAATTAATGTAGTGTTTATATTAAATAGCTTTTTATTTTATATACAAAACACCGATCAATATTTGGACCACTCTCGTTGCAAATTATATTTGTTTATATATGCAAAAACAAATTTTATATACATATATGAGAAAGTCGATATGATAAAATATTGGAAACTAATAACTATTTTCAAAATATAAACACTAATGTAGTGTATTTATTAATTAAATTTTTATTTTATATGAAAAACATCGTTCAATGTTTGCATCGCACTCATTCCCGATTGTATATGCTTATATCTGCATAAACAAGTTTTTATATACATATATGAGAAAGTCGATATGATAAAATTTGGTAAACTCATGACTATTATCAAAAAATCAATATTAATATAATGTTTCTATTAAATAAATTTTTATTTTATATTGTACCAAAAAAATTATTTTATATTTAATACACCGTTAAATATTTGCACCGCACTCATTGAGGATTTTATTTGTTTATATATTCAAAAGAAAAATTTTATGTACCGATATGTGATAGTCGATATGATAAATTTTGAATATTCGTGTCTACTTTAAAATTATCAACATTTTCTTTGGAAAAAAAATATCAACATCATTTTAATGTTTCTATTAAATATTTTTTCTTTTATATATAATACATCATTAAATGTTTACAGTGCAATCGTTGTAGATTTTATGAGCTTGTATCTCAAAAATCAAATTTTATACATACGGATATGAGAAATTTGATATTACATTTTGAAAACTAATGATTATGTGAAAAAAAATATAAACATTAATGTAGTGTTTCTATTTATATGCAAATTAGTGTGATTAAGAGATTAAAATAGATGAAAATAAACTATTTTCCTATGCTTATATCATAAAATAGTAGAATAAACAAAGAAAATCATGAGTTTAAAAAAGGGCATTGATGTAAATTTGTTGCAGTGTCAATTTCTATATTGTTAGTAGATATTTTGAAAAATGGAATTAGTTACACTCCGTAGTTATCCATACTTACGATGACAAAGCCAAAGAAATAAGTAAATTAGTTTTATACTTTACCAACGGAAAGACGGACATTTTTTATTGTGTTAACACATGTAAATTATGAATGATATTTTATAAGAAAATTATATTCTGTTTAAAATTGTAAGTACAAATATTTATGACTTTCAAATTGCAACAAACTCAAAAAACCAAGTTTATCTTTTTCAATAACAACAGTAATTTAAGAAATATAATATAAATCCTTATCTTTTTAATACCACCAACAATATAAGATTAATATAAGAAAATTTGTTTAAGGGTATAATTGAAATTATAAAAAATTCAAACCAAAATCTCTATCCCATATAATATTGATAATTGATTTGTTTTGTTTGGGCCATTCCATAGTTGGTGAGATTTGGCTTGACACTCTTCAAGAAGAGTTGATGATTGATTTTTTTGGGACAAATGTTGGTTACCTAATTATAGATTCCCTTAATCTATTTTTTTTTTGCTGTTTCATTTTTTGTTTTTCTGCTGTTCTCTGGAGGGTTTTGGTCTAGTCCCCCCTCCTTTTGTAATTATTTTTCCCTTTTTTTAATAAAATTTTTTCGAGTTTGGCGGCAAGGGATGGAAGTATCTCAGGGTGCCAACCTAGTTGAGATGTTGATGATGCCTCCTGATACCTGTCCTCTCTCCTTACTTATCAAAAAAAAAATTTGTTCCTAATGTAGTGGGATATTTTCTATTATTTTAATGGGATTCAATTTTTAGTTAAAACTTAAAATATATTATTAAAGGATAAAATAGTTTAAATGAACGGTAAACTCATGGATTTTAAACTTATTTTCTTTATATATAGTATAGATAAACTTATCATAAAATACATAAAATTAAGAAGATCATGATTTTAAAAAAGAACAATTATGAAAATTTGCTAGAGTACGATTTTATATATTGGTATTATGTTATTGTTATGTTAGTAAATACTTTAAATTTGATTAAAATTAGGATAATAATAATCATCTACAATGATTTTATTCTCGGTCAAAAAACCACAAAAGACTATTTATGGTTTTATTATTCTAATTATTAACAACTTGAAAATCATCCTCTAAAAAAAACAACTTGAAAATCATCTCACCAAAATAAAAATCATGTTTAAAACCATTTGATTTTTTAGGATTTTTTTTTAGGAATAGCTTATATTTATAATTTATCTCCCTATTGCGATTTGGCTTGCTATTATTTCAAATAAATCCAATTAAATCTATAAAAAATAATCTCTTAAATATAGAAAGTCAACTTTTTTTTTAATTCGTAATAAATAGGCTCTATATATTTTTGTAAACCAAAATCAAAATAAATGTGTCACTAGTATTTACCAACAAAATATTCAAGAAAATTTTAATTGTTTGCCAAAAACAAAAAAGTTATTTATAAAATCAATAAAAGGATGTCCAATTAGTAACCAGGACCTATTTATAAAATAAATAAAAATTAGTATCAATTTGACCTTTTTACCATGATATATATCGTTCACCCGTACAAAGAATATATATTTATTTTTTTTCAGACAAATGGGGTGCAGAGGGAGAACCAACTGCAACACCCGAAATATATAAAAATATAAGGAAACGATAACAAAAGGAGAAGGGGAACATGAACCAAAACCTTCTCACAAACGATAAAAGCCAACAAAAAATGGGTGACAAACGCCAAACCCAGAAAGAACAAGCAAATAAAAGCAAAACAAACAAAAGGAAAAAGAAAAGAACAATAGAAAAATAATTGAGAGAAAAACCATGAATCAATCTGGTAACCTACCCCCAGAGCGAGTATTGTGAACCCGAAAACCCTTCTGTTTGTTCTTCTTCTTTGTGGCCCTAGACTCCACCTCAATGAAGGGCTCTTCCGAAATGGCAGGGCGGTTCCTTAAATAATTGATAGCTGCCTCTCTCTCTTCTTCGTCAGTGTAAAGTCGATGACCAATGAATTTAGCATCGCTTCCCTTCGAAAAATGCTACTGCAAAATCTCCAAGTCATGTGCGACGATTGGGTTTAAAACCTCATTTCTTGAGCCACACAAAGGTGATGAATCTTGAGTGTAGTCTAAATCAGTGACAGCGTCACTCCAAGGACCAACAATGTGTAAATCAGGAAATTTGTCACTCTGTTGATCTTCTCTTTGTTTCTCAGCCATCTCAGTAGTAAGATCATCTACTATGTGACCTGATTTCAAAGGAACTGTTCCCACATAAGTTCTAGGAATAAGCTCTTCCTCAAAGCTTAAGGTACCTAACTCCCTAGATGTTACCTCCATAGACTTTATTATGTCAATAATAATGGGATCCTCAAATGCAACAGGTTTGCTTTTGTTTTGCACTTGATCCACAGTTCTTTTAGGAACAAAATCCTGTTTGGATTTCAAGAGCATTCTTATTGGCAAGATCATTTTTACAATGATCAGAAGAATGACCAATAGAATTGCAATTGAATCAAAAGTATGGAGGTTTTTCATACTCAATCTCGATTTCAAAAGAAAACTTTTCTCTTTCAACCCACAAAGTGTCAGGGAGATAACCATCCATATTAACATCAACTAGAACATGCGCATAATGACCAAATGTGTGGTTTCTAGTGTTCTCGTCAATTGTTATAGGCATACCAATAGCCCCAGTAATCTCAAACAAAGTTATAGGTTGCCAATACTCCAGAGGGAGATTATGAAAACGCACTCATACCTGACTATGAGTTTGTTTTTGGCTAGAAGCCTTAAAATCCGGAGACCAACGTGAAAGCCGTAACAATCCCGGTTTCAAGTTCCAAACACCATTTGACCAAACACTTATAAGGTCATCTACACAGGAGAAGCGGAATTCAAAAAAACCCCGACCTAAGGGAACCATCTTCCATTGATCGATCGGTTTCCATAAGCACTAGAGTTTCTCGCGCAAATCTTTAGAGGATAAAGGTTTATCACCACGAGCCAACACCAATCTTCCATGAAGATAATTGTTGCATTTAGCAAGACCATTCTGGTAAACATGTTCTGAAATTTTAATTGAAAAGGAATCACCTTTCAGACACGGTTTAGGGAGATCGGACAAAGAAACATCAACTTTGTTAAGGAGCGCTTGAGCAAAGCTACGCTTAGAGACCATGGGAGGAACCACATAAGGCTTCGGCGAAGGGGACACCAAGCAAGTCCAAGGACATACAAAAGGTACCGGAGCAGCAGACATTGAAAATCCACCTGTGGTGTAAACTAATCCGCAAAAACAACAAACAGAAAAATATATGCTGCAATAGAATAGATAAACCAGAGACAAAAACTCAAGCAACAGAGTCACGAATGCAAGAATATTGGACTTGACAATCACATTTTATTGAGATTACCATGGCTAGCTATTATCTTTTCTTACTTAAAAAAACTAAAAAAAAATCTTTTTTGATTTTGTCGAACCTAGAAACAGGCCGTTCCTAGAGTTTTACGGGCCTTAGGCATAATATGAGAAAAGGGCCCTTTACATAATACATCGTAATTTTTTTTAGATCATTGTTGTGTTTTTATTAGATCTTCATTTCGTTTTTTTATTTCGCTTTTCACTACCAAGAAAGTTCACATTACTATATTGATATAATTAATTTTTTTAGAATCTTTGAAAGACAAAATTAAGATTAATTTCTCTAGTAGGTCATTTTGATATAGTTAATTTTTTATAATCTTTGAAAGACAAAATTAAGATTAATTTCTCTAGTAGGTCATTTTCAAGTAAAGTAGAATTTGTTTTGTTATGAAAATTATCTCAATTTCTTAAATAATAAATAGCATTGATATTTTTAATATTAGTGAGACACATTATTAGGAACAAAGGGCCCAAAAAAATCACCAATTTCTTCGATAATAAACTTTTTAGCATATTAAAAAGAATAACCAAATTTTTTTATAGGAGGGTGTATATAGAAATTATTTTGCTACATGGAGTATATATTGCAAATCATGCCAAAAGAGCCAAAAACATAAACAGATTTCAGCCCAGCCTTTCAGCATGTCAATTTTTGGGGCCTTTTCAAAGAATTTTGCTATAAATACCCCCCAAAAACTAAATAATTTTATATACACCCCCCACTGTAAAAAAAAATTTAGAGCCCCCTATCGGCATAGGCCCTAGGCCGTCGCACTCCCGGCCATGCCCTAGGGCCGGCCCTGCCTAGAAATCATTGAATGATAGTGAAGATACCTCGATGTTAATGACCTTCTTCAGTAAGAGCCATCTTCTTCGAACTGGGGGGATATAGATGCACATATTTTGGCGGTCAAGTCAGTAGGAGTCGTGGGTGAAAAAGGTATTTACGGTAAAAAGTAAGTGTACGAGTTATTATTTATATGATTGGTTTAAGGTTTCGTACTTGGACCGTTACCTTGACAATTGTCCTTGAGGGACACTTATGATCATATTAGAAGAAGTGAACATTGGATCCAAACCTAGACGGTTAAGATCTTTTCCTAAGACTTTCATTCAGTGATATTTAAGGCGAGTTCATATCATGGTCCACCTCTGTATAAGCTGTAAAGGGCACCTGAATTTAGTTAAGGATTGAGCCTTGGCCCAGTCTGAAATAGTTGTTCCAAGATGATATCTTGTCTCTAGTGCTTCGAAAATGTATTTGGTTAAGACCCAAATATAATCCATATGTTATAAAGTTGTGGTAAGGTGTTTGGATTTAGCCGTATTAAGTATGGTTACCTTCAAATATAAATTGTTGTGAGTGAACAAGGGTAATCGCACATGCTTTTCAAGGAGTGTGCCCCCCATGTTTAAAGACTTCACGCTCGTAATACTCTTATATCGTGAGCATATTTATTTTCAAGTCTGCCTGATAGGATGGGTCTTGATTGGCAGCTATAACTAATGGTGATGATGACTAAGTCTTGTGTGTTTTTTAGGCGTTGGTCCGTGGGGAAAATCAGGACCGTTAGATGGTGATATTTGGATTCTTTCCATTCACCATTGTTGGATCTTAGCGTTCGGACTTCTGAATTTTCTCATCTTTCTCGTTATTTAAACAAAAGTATCCCTCCTTATTTCACTTTACAAACTCTTTGTTTTCTCATCTTTTTCTCATCTGGGTTTGTTTTCTTGGTGATGAAGATTCATCCCTATGGGTGGGTGTAGACGATGAATCTTCATCATTATAGAAAAATGAAGTGGATGAAGGTATGTTTTATTCCCCTCTAATGAAGATGATGAAGATTGCTTCTTTCCATTAGTGTTCGAATGTGCTCCTTTACCTTGTTCTTTATTCGATAAACATGTTTGAATACAATGATAAAGAAAACCATTTACCCTGAAGGCGTAAGCCTGTTATTCTAGACGACGCGTGGGAAAGATTTCCCTATGTATATGAAGAGACTTCCTTGACGATTGGGTTTTTGAGGTACCTTCATATGAGGATCAGATTTGTAACCCAATTTGGTTGTGTGTTTTCCATGTATGATTATGTCCTCTTTTAGAGAAATGTTTTTTTCCATCTAAAAAATTCGAATGGGGTGTTCTGAACTAGTTGCATGTAGCCCTATCACTCTTGGAGTAAGCCCTAATAGTAAATCTATGTATTGATTGGATTTGATTTTTGTATCATGACCTTGAAATATATATTTGTGAATATATTAAAATAACAGGGCATTTCTTTAATGATTTTTTGTTTTAAAAAAATAAAGTCCCTAGAATAATCATTCTTTTTAATAGAACATTACGTTTGACTTAATCGCAAGACCCCACTAAACTAAATGACAATTTTTTATAGTATCCTTAGTAAAAAGATTTACCACGAAATGAGATAGTGGTAAGGCGTTAAGATTATTATGTGGGTAACTTATAAAAATGTCTCACATGTCACATATTAAAAGTTATCAAGTCTTCACATAGGTATAAATATTAGGCCAAATACATCTTTTGATCTTTTAAGTTTGACAAAAATATCTGGTGTCTGTTTCTGTGCAACTCGCCACATCGAGTTACACCAGAACAGGGTAAAACACAAATTCTAGCGATAACCACATACAAGCAGATAAAACACACATAATAAATAATTAAAATAATTCTAGCGAAAAACGGGCTGTTACATCGGTAACCATTGTCATAGTTATTAAGGAATGTCGTCCCTTTACTGTACTGCATGTATAACCTTTAGGATGATGAGGAATAAAATGGTGTTGAAAGGGATTCTATCCCACAAACTAACCACTTTGATATTATGCTTAATTCATAATTGATAAATGTATTTGCATTAAGTCCAACAAAGAAATAAAATAGATTCAAAGATTCTTAATCACCAAAATTAATCTAAAATTAACCCCTCTAACAAAACCCTTTCAAAAAATATGAAGGATTTCTTCATTTCTCTCCATATTTCCCATTCCCTAAATTCTTTTCATCCACTCCAAACTCTCAAATAAAGCAAATAAAAAGTAAGTGTTATTTAAACAATCATTTTAGGATAATTTATGGGACATAAAAGATATGTATAAATATTTTTTTAAAATTAAAAATAAAAAAGGTAGATATTAATACGAAAATCAAAACGAATAAGGGACAGAGTACAAAATAATGAAAATATGAAAGAAATTACAACAAAAATCGTCACTTCAAATATCATTTTCCAAACAAAAAATCTGCATATTTTGTAGTTTCATGTGAACATCTTATCAATAATCTATTTTAAGATATTCTTCAAAAGAATATATTTTAAGATATTTTCATTCGAGACTATATGGTGTTTTCCAGCCCACGTGTCACCATCTGCATAGGGTCGTTAAGATCAATTGACAAGAAAAAAAAACAGTAGTAGAAGTAAGAGCAGATATGAGATATTTGTCAACTAGCCGAGTGAGCCAGCCCCGTATTATAACCTAATCAACTTAACCAATACAATCCATCATTTCAAAAGTATAAGCAAGGAAGTCATCGTTGAAGGTGAGAAAAACCACAAGAAGGGGGGGTTGAATTGTGTTTTTGGAAACTTCTTCTTTTACGTTCTAGAGAACTGTTCTCAGGTTCAGAGTCTGAAGTAGTTCAGAGTCTAAGTGAGTACAGAGTCTATGTGCAGCGGATAAAGTAAAGAACAGAAAAAGAGAGAACACAAGCAATTATACAAGTTCCTTCCACAAACCGGAAGTAGTCCTGTCCTCCTTGCAATTCCAAGGAGAGTTCCACTAAAATGTAATCTCAAATTACAAGTTGCTCAATCACACAAGAAAGAGACTTATCTTTGCTCAAG
>Ga0315914_1007893_pt1 | contig 14513 bp, 7 predicted proteins | sample MpolenodulesMG_FD_203920 | JGI IMG/M metagenome (GOLD analysis project Ga0315914, IMG submission 203920) | Medicago polymorpha root nodule microbial communities from Los Angeles, California, United States - elongated nodules | ecosystem: Host-associated > Plants > Roots > Nodule | place: USA...
ATTCAAGAACAAAAAACATGCAAATAATCATAAAATCACAAAAACATTTTTTACAATAAACCTTGATTCCCAAAATCAAGTGATCGTCTTATTTTTATTTCTTTCGTAAATCAAACATTGCAATCTATATTAATCATATCTTAAATCATTTTTCTTTTAACATAAAAAACACAAAACAAATTTATTTTGCCACTTGGCTTTTCGTTTTAAAACCTTTTTTTCAAAACCAATAAAAAATACAAAACAAATCAAACGTCAATTTTTACCCCGAACTACGAGGTTTTGATCCCTCACGGGTACGTAGGCAAAGGACCTAGTCCTTCCAAATCAATAAAATTGTAGATAAATAGGTCTCTTTTCTTTATCACTTTAAAGTCATTTTTTTCAAAAAAAGCAAGCAAGTTTTATAGCACAAAACGTTAAATAAAACCAAGAGGTTCCCGTAGAGTACTACGGACATAAAGGGTGCTAATACCTTCCCTTTGTGTAACTAACCCCCGAACCCTAAACCTTTTCAAAGGGGTGTTTCGAACTTTTTTTCCCCCTTTTCTCTTAAAATTAAATGTTCGGTCGTGAAATAAAATAGTGAGTCAAACGCTAATTAAATAGCCTTGATCTCCAAAAATGGCGCGACATATATATATATATATATATAATGCAATGCTTCTATATCATTAGAGGAAACACCGGTAGGTTTAGGTTTTTCTCCCACAATCACATTTCATTGAGCATGTGCCTTCAAGATTCAATATCTTCCTCCTCTTCGGTGGTTTGTATACACCATTTCGATGAACCCAACCAAACAAATCATCTCACTCTTGTCATCTTTCATTTGTTAAAAAAAAGGAGTTGGTGTTTACTTCATAATCGCGAAGATTTGAAACACTGGTAGGTTTAGGTTTTTCTTCAATGTGAGCTTGAAAGGGAATTTTGAGATTAACCTTCACATCAATAGTAGGTTTGACATAGCCGGAATCTTCGACGGAAGCTTCAATTATGAGCAGTTTCGGCTCAATGCCATCATCCACCACATTTTCAACCATCACTTTGTCTATTGAATAAAAAAATAACAAGGAAAAAAATATAAATAACATGTGTAACAAGCTAAGAAAAAAAATGGCGCAAAAATTCAAATCTTGGGCACCAACGTGACTTAAGTCACGCCCAGACATGCTTCCCAAACTGACGAACTAAGCTCAAAACCCAGCAAAATCAAAAGAGGTTAGATGATACATTACCTGATTTTTTATGTTTGATGAGCGTAGAAACTTGCTTCCTGACGATTTGCAATGATTTCAGCTCATGATTTCGATCCAAATTTTTGCAGTTTTGAGTTTTTGGAGGTGAAGAAGGAAAGAAAATGTGTGTTGAAGTGTGGAATTGCTGGGTTTTGTCCTAAAACACTACTACATCACAACGTGAGTTAACTCACATTGGCTTTGTACGTGACTTAATTCTTGTTGCTTCAAACGTGACTTAACTCACGCTGATATAGACGAACGTGACTTAAATCACGTAAATGTATTTTGATGAGTTTGTATGGAAATGAACATATTTGTTTGTGAGAAGAGCAATTTTCATTCAATTTTCGTAGTCCATGTAGCAATTGGGTCAGTCCTTTCAATCTTGCTAATTAACCAGACCATCTCAATTGACAACTTTAACTGTAATATTTTTATCAACTACTTTAAGAGACAATGTTGTTATTGTTGTTGTTGTTATTATTACTAGGTATATAACCTGTGCGTTGCACGCGTTTGATTAAAATAGTGCTTGCAATATATTTACAAATGTGGAAATAAAAAGTGTGATAAGTATTATCATATACAATTCAATGATTTATAATATTTTTTTTGATCAAATGATTTATAAATATTTTTCAAATGTAGTGACATGATTAATATTAATTTATATTAAAATATGAGTGTTGTTTAAAAACATGAGAATTTATATTAATTTATATCGTAGGTTTATTTAAATTTTTTAAGGACAATGAAGATAGTTTTTGGTGGATCTTGTAATATTTTATAAGCTTAAAGACATGTCATATTTTATCCGAAGATTGTAATCATATAAGAGCTTTTTTTTTTTTTTTGAGATCGCAATTGAGTAGTCATGCATTTTGTCAACATTGCTTATAAGAAAGGTTGAAGTAAACTCCGATTAGCATATGATTAAACTTTGGTAGTTTTTTTTCTTCATCTTTTTATCATGTTCTTGCAAATTACGCAACGTGACGTAATTACTTACTTTTATTGTCTTATATCTTATTGAACGTCTCTCATATTTATTAAAAAGATAATTATTGTCCTTAAAAAAAAAGACAATTCTTGTGTTGATAAATTAACATCTTTTAAAGTTTCATATGAAACTTCCACTTTTAGAAACCTTTATCGGTTTGGATTTTTTTAGTCAATGATTTGGTTTACCTTCTTGTTACTATGTGTAATCTTTTTTCTTTTTTTATCACGTTTGTTATGTTCTCCAATGATTTTGTTTCTCTCTTTTATTACTATTGTTTCCTATAAAACATTATTATAGTGAGAATATAACACTATAATTTTTCAAATAAGATTTTTTTTAATACTATCAATCATATATAAATATTAATAGAATAAAAAGGGTGAAATTCTTATGTAACTGAAACTTAGGTAACTGATGGTTTTCTTTCAAAAAAAAATGTAACTGATGTTTAATTATATTAATATTAAAGATTATCAGATAAGAGAAAGTGAAAAGTTTTATAAAGAGTTTCACATAATTACAATTCTAACTTAATATTAGTTGTGATGCTTTGTGAGTCAACCATTTGTTTTTGATAGTATGTGATTAAAATCTAAAAAGTGCAAAATGAAGAAAATAATAGTTGTTCAAATCATCTATGTGATATAATTAAATTAAGGAATTGAAAGAAAGACATAAAAGTAAAATCCTCAAAATTGCATACTTTTTTTTTCTTTTAATTTTAGCAAGGAGAAAGTAAACTCAAACCATGTATTGTCAATTGCTAAATACACCAAACAAACATTAACACCAACCCAATATGAAATTCCTCTTTCATAGTACACAATATATTTTCAATTGTAACAACATATTTTCTCCCTCTTTCAAGGAAGGAGAAAGTAAATTGAAAAGACATATTTTTATTCTCAAACAAATGAAACAAAACCTAGAATATGAACACCCAACATGTGTGATTCTTCTTGAAAAAGACACTATATATAATGAAATATGCAGGCCATTATTTATGCCACTGTGAATGTATGTTTGTTGGAATTTTGTAACCATGGAATTTCAATCAACCATAACAGCCTAGTAAAATCTTACATTAAAACAATTTAGTGGAGGAACTAATAATGAATTAAAAGAGATAGAATAAGTAGTGGCTAATCAATTGGCCAAAAATATAGTTACAAAATTAAAAATTAATAGAATAAGAGAGGATGTGAAATTGTTAATAAGAGTGGAAATGTTTCAATAGAGCATGAGGAATTGAAGTTCATTTAGGCATGCCACATCATCACAACTCTTGCATAAGAATAACTGAAGTTTAGAATTCAAAAGTATATAGATAGATAGATACTCCCTAAAAAAACTATTATTATTATTATATATATCAATCAAAAACATATTGTCTTTTAATTAATAACTAGTGATAAAAGAAAAATCCTTCGAAAAAAAAAGTGATAAAAAAAAATTGTCTTTTAACTTTCGATCAATAGAATGCACCAGATCTACCTCTTCTCCAAAGTCAAACGATGCAAATGAATCTAGACATAAATTAGTATCAAATAACTAAATATAGTTTTAAATAATAATATTATTGTTACTCTGACTAACATTCAGACAAGCACTCTGTCCACCCTTTTTTATTCCTCTGATGTATGTAAATTATAAATAATTTATTTATTAAAATTATAGATATAGATAATAGATATTTTACACTTTTATATTGTGATAAATTATACTCATCTTTGTCAATAATACCGACAATATAACAAATACGATATTATTCAGAAAAATATAACAAATTCTTATCTTCTTCAATGACACTAACAAATTATCATTCTTATTCTCAAATTTGTTTAAGGATATAATTTGTTTAAGGTGATCATTGTAACGTCGAAAAACATTTGTAAAAAAAACATAAGGACAAACATGTTGCGACTATTTTATTTGCTTTAATCGGAAATCCTAAATTATTAGGCCAACAATTTTCCATTGGAAATCCTAAATTATTAGGTCTCCACTAATCAAAAAGATGAATTATAGATAAAGAAGCCATTACATTAACAAAAAAGATCTCATTGTTTCGATCTTGGATTGCGTCAAGGACATACTTTTCTGGTGGATTTTGAAGAGCTTTGTTACAATGATCACCTCCAAAACCAGCAGTTATTGCATCATCTCTTGCACTTTTAGGGTCATTATCGATTTTAATCAAAGCACTGTTCACTGCTCCAACACTATTGTTGAATTCAGTTAAACATTGGCTAATAGCATCATTAGTGGGAAAATATTTTGCCATTACTTCAAGATAAATATGAACTGATGTCACCTTAAATAACGCCATCTCCAAGATATAATGGGAGAGGTCATGATAATTTGTGGCTAAGGGGATATTTGGGTCAGATTTCATAAGATTCAAACATTTTGGGATATCTTCTTCAGGTCTGTACTCATTGCATAATGCTTCATACAAGCTGGTACATGATGTAGGAAGAGGGGCATAAATTATGATGCATAAGAAAACAATGAACAAAAAGGATGATGGTGTTGTGGATTTCATTCTTCTAATGATATTGATGACGATGGGAACTTCAATTTGATTTTCTATGTCAATATACCAACCAACAGTTAGATTTATAGATAGCTAGTTCAGATTTCGATGATACCATGTGTCATATTTTATTTTTTTTAATAATTGTGTAGAAAAAATATTGTTGATATACTTGTCACTAAATTTTAATTACCTAGCGAAATGAAAGAAAAATTGTTTTTGAGGAAAAATATTAAATGAGAATGAAAAATTTATAATATCTTTGATAAATATTAGTAGAAAATAATGATAAAAAAAATATTTGTTTGATTTAGAGTTATTTTGGTCAAAGAAATTTAATTGTTAATTGTTAAATAATATGATATTCTTTAGTGATATTATAATATAAAAACTTTAATATGGTATTTAAAAATATTTTTTTTACCAAATTAAATATATTTAACTATATAATTGACCAATATTTTTATATTTCTTTTCCATCATTGTGAATTCAGCATGAAATCACCCATTGTATTTTAAAAAAGAAATAGAAAAACGCTAAAAAGCACAACACGGATTTGTGGTAGAAACCACCCGATCATGTATTCCACGCAGCCACAATTTCATATATTTCCAGTTAGGTTAATTAAAATTATTTAAACAATGCCACATATTATGTTGTGGGCTTCGTGCATGCAAATTGTCGTGTACTATAGCATAGCTCAAAAATTATCATACTTTATCCAACAATTAAAAAAATAGTCGCCAAAGATTGTAATAGGAAATAATTTTTTTGGGATAATAAGTGAAATATTTTTGCTTGTGAACTTTCTGGGGCTTAAAAGCTATTTCAAAACTAGAGTTGCAAATAAGAATTTTAAGGGTTTTTTTAGTTGCTTTGGTGTGAGTAGTGGACGATAGGTGTTCGGATTTTGTTTGTGTGGCTATTCACGGTTGGGTGAGAGATTTTAGCTTAACTTTTGGTTTATGTTGGTGTGTGGAGGGTTTACCTTGGTTTTAGTGTTGATTTGATTTGGTTTATGTACGGTGTATGTATTATTTATTTTTTTCGTGTTTCGCTATATACAAAACCTTTTGTTTTGTAGTTTTTGTATTACCGGTCCGTGTTCGTCTTGTCGAAGGACTTGGATATTAATAAATTTTGCTGTTAATTTTTTTTTTAGAGTTGTTTAGTCATAGCTATTTTTTCATACCTATTTATTTGAACAACTCATATTTGCACTTAAACATTGTCAAAAATATAATTCACCATTCTCATTATTTTTACAGTTGTTAATTTATTTTCTTGAGCACTCTTTTATCCTACAAACTTATTTTGTAGTACTTGTGCTTTAATTTGTTATTTCTACACATTTTGATTAATCTTTAAATTATTGTATTTTTATTTGTATTGGGTGTGATCCCAAAGTTATAAGAGAGGTGATATCTCTTCGGTTTAGAGGTTTCTCTATAAAGGATAATTTTGTTTGGAAATGTTCGCTATCTTATAAAAGTTACTAGCTTATCCTATTTAAAAGTTTGGTTATTGAAAATCTCAAGGTGCTTTTCTTTCGGGACTAGACAAAGACCTTGTTGTTTTGGGCCGAACTAAAATAAACTTTTGTGTGTTTTCTCAAAACTCTTTATCTCTTTTACTTAATTTGTTAATTATTTTACTTCACCATCTAAATTTATTTAAACCTTTTATAAGCATTTTATATTATTTGGTTAAAAGTTTCTTTAAGTGCTTATTTTTAAAACGTTAGGGAACACACAATCCCCCCGGTGTGTTTGAAGTCACTTTTTTCAACAAGTGGTATCAGTGCTTGAACTCTTGTTGAAAAACAAATCATCTCAAGAGACAAGATAACTTCAAACAACGGTTCAATAAACATACCCCGATCTTTCAATGGTAAAGAGTATGGTTATTGGAAAGAGCGAACAAAAGATTTCATTGACGGCGTAGATTGTGATATTTGGGATGGTGTAGAAAATGACTCATTTATTCCCACTCATTTAGTCAATGATTTAGTAACATAAACCAAAATCTCTTTTGACCAAAAATGAAAAAGAAAAGGTTCAATACAATTTGAAAGCTAAGAACTTTACCACAACTTCATTGACGAATTCAATACAACTTCAAAATTTATCTCCCCCTTTTGGCATTATCAATGCTTAATGAAATTGTGATAGTGTTCTTAGCTTTCAAATTTTATTGAACCTTTTATTTTTCATATTTGCTCAAAAGAGATCTTGATTTATTTACCAAGACATTATGACTATATGAGTGATAATAAATGGAACATTTCCTTTTGCATCCCAAATATCGCAATCAACTACCTCAATGAAAATGTTCATTCTCTTTTTTCAAAAGAAAAGACATAAGGAAATTTATCATAATTTTGCCCAAAACAGCAATACCTACGTTTAGTTCTCATGGAAAAGAACCTTGAGATTTTCCATAAACAAGCTTTTATAGGATGGCACTCTTTAAACAAAATTATCATTTGTATAAGAGTCTCTAAACCCAAAAGATATCACCTCTCTTGAAAGATATAACAAATGGAAGCACAAGCACTGTGAAATAATGTAGTATAAAAGTCTCTCAAGAAAATATATTAGCAAGTCTAAAAATGCTGTGAGAAATAGTAAAATGTTGATTGACGGGCGTTGAAAAAAGTTCAGCTAAAATGCATGGGCTACTCAAATACTACTGTCTAAAAACCATGTGCTCATAATAAGGTTGCAGACATGTTGTTCTGAGTCCACTGCAGATGGAATTCCTCATCAAGTTCAAAGAAAAATTGGCTTGGATGAAGAATTTCAGCATCTGTGCCTTTGAATCACCACTTGAATATCCTGATTACAAGATTTTTAAGAGATGACATATCTATAAAGGACATCTAATCGTACCTGCTAACTCTTAGTTCAACTAGGTTCTATTGGAAAAGTTGTATCATTGTATGCCTCTCTACTTAGGATACATAATGGAATACATATGACCTATAGTCAGCTCTAGGAAAAAGTTTTTTGGTAAGGTGATAATAGGTTATCTTATGTTATTTTCAACATGTTTTTCAATAATTTTAGTATTCCATCCGTTTTAAAATGAGTGTCGTTTTAGTCAAAAAAAATTGTTTTAAAATGAATGTCACTTTCAATTTTCAATGCAATAATAACTTTTTCTTTTCAATTGTACCCTTCAATTAATACTATATACACTACTTTCAAAGTATTATTTTTTCTTTAATGAAAAACAAACCAATAGTGATTAGGATAATTTGGTAAAATAACATCTTTCTTTCTTTTAATTAATGCATTTCTTAATATGTGTGTAAAAACCTTAAACGACATTTATTTTGAAACGGAGGGAGTAGTTAATTGAATCAATAAAGAGGATCTTTTGGAAGTTTACGATGTTTTAAGGGACATTTGTAATGTTTTCAATTTGAGTCATGTAATTATGTTCATTCCCTAAACTAAACAATTTTATAGGTGTTTTGAATCTATTAGTGAAAAATCATGTAATTCGGAAAAACAATACTTACGATTGAATATTTTCAAAGTTATGGAATGAAGATGCATGAGGCCTTTGCAAATGTTACAAATTAGGGAAATTTTGTCCCAAGTCCCAACTAAAGCAGAGTAGGAAAACACTTGAAAAGACGAAGAAAAAGGCAAGAAAGGCAAAAGAGGTTGAGGCCACGTGCAAGGCGTGTGCCCTAGACGGTGGAACAGAGATCAAAATGCTATTTATTTGCTTCCACTTGCTAAGCGTGTCACCCTACGTGCAAGGCGCGTGCGGGTTTTAGGAAAATACCCAATTTTTCATCCCAAACCCACCTAGATATATGCCTATAAATACTAGAATTTTCATTCACAATTTCTCATTTAAAACTTTTTGGTTCATAAGGAAGGCAATTGCTAAGAGCATCAAGAAGAGTCTCTCTCCCCTCAATCTCTTTTTTAAGAGTATGTTTTATTTGTTTTGTAATTTTTGTTTTGTTGCCATGAGTAACTAAACTCCTATTGATTAGGGTTCTCAAATGAACATATATTTGTTTATCAGAATTTATTAATAAAAATATTTTGTTCCATTATCTTCTGAGATCTATTTAATTTTTGTAAGTGTCGCCTTTAATGCCTTTGTAACCCTACGAAATGTGACATACCTATGACATATGAACAAACTTAGAGTAGTTTCAAATTGGCATATGAATTACATTAGAATTGCTGCATATGAGCTTTATTCTTTTTCCTCAAGTAAGATAGGGTTAGGCCGGTCCATTTAATCCATTATGGGAAACCAAGGGTATGTGGTGAAAATCGAAGATTTATAGGAAAGAGTGGTTCTTTCAAATGAAAATTTTGGAATATATATTATGTTTATGTTACAATTATTTGTGAGAGTGTAAGTTCTTACCTTAATAACTATTAGACCTCAAACAGAATTCCAGAGGAGTGATAGACCTTTACCCAGTATAACACATATGACCTTTAGGATGATTGAGCAGCAACATGACATTTGCAAGGACGCATTGATCCTACAAAACTAATAATTTGAATAAGAACCCTCATTTCATAATAGAGATTTATTTTTCATTAATCCCAATAAAGAGATAGAGAGGATTCAGAGAATTCAAATCACCGCTAAAACTCCGAATCTAAACCCTTTAATTTTCTGCAATAAATCCATTGACATTGCGCCATCAAATCAAACTTGTGAACTCCCCCCATTTTATTGTTTTTATTTAATGCTTTTAATAAGTTTAGCTAGTTGTCTCGTCAAACGACAATCCCTAATGAAACAATTTTACTTAACACTTTATTACTTGAAAACGGTTGGGTGTTATTGCCAAATTTAGTCATCAAGTTTTTGACGCAAAAGTTGAGAATTGGTTATAATTCAACAAGGTGATTCGCTGAATTTGTTTTGTATATATTTAGTTAATTTGTTTCTCTTTTATTTTTAGGTTAGATTTAATTTTTAATTTTTATTTTATTTCATTTTTGAAAACCTCTTTTTAGATTAGGGTTAGTTTCTATTTTCTAGATTTAGTCTTATCTTTTTTAGATTAGGTTAGTTTTTTTTCCTATTATTTATGATTGTTTGTATTTGGTTCCCTAAACCAGTCGCGTCGGACCTGAGATCATTAAGCGATGACATTGAATGGCCTTTAAGTGGATCCTTCTGTCAACAACATCCTTCTTCATGTGAATTGGGGTGGTGTACTTACACACACTTCAACGGTCAGGTCAATAAGCTTTGTGGAATGATAGGCATATTTGGGTAAAAGTAAGTGCACATGATCCATGTGCATAAGGCAATGTATATAGAGAAGATCTTGAGCTTTTGGCCCTTGTACTTTTACCTTGACATCTATCTTTAGAGAAAAATTGTTGTCGATTAGGTATAGCTATTGGGCGCATTGTTCCATGTACAACTTGTGTCACATACCGACCATTTGGTTCATGGTCCCTTATGTAGCTTGTGCCACAGACCCATTAAACTTTGTATGTAGAGCCCTTTGAAAAAGATGAAGGGTTGGGCGTCACCCCGTGTCCGTAACAACTTTAAATGCAATGTTTATACACTAATGCATATGATTCTAAAATATCAACTCCATTATTTGATATATTTGACATAAAAAATCAATTTAGATGGGGCAAGGGGTGCTCGTAGCAAGTGTAGGGTCGACAAACTCATTAGCAAGTGTAGACCCTATTTACATTGTATCCTTTTTTTTGGACAAAATATTCTCTTTTTTTGATAAAAATATTCTTTTTTTTGTTGCTGACAAAATACTCATTGCATCCTCATTATGAAAATCAACATAATTAACATAAATATAGTAATAAAATTTTTAAAATTGTTTTCTAATGAATTATTAAAATTGTTGAAATCTATAACAATATATAATGGGAATAAACTTTGCTAAAAGATATATAAAATGGGAATAAATAAATTTTTTTTGGGTTGGATTTTACATTATACCAGTTTTACCTTTAAACAAATTTGCTTTTAAAAATGTTATATTATTGCTGATATTGAAAAAAATAAGATTTTTTTTATGATATTTGTTATATTATTTGTAAAAGATAAATGTAATTTGTTAATATTTAAAAGTTACAAACATCTATATTATAATTTTAATAAAAATCAAAATTTCATAAAAGTAGACACGAAGTGCCTGTCTGAACGCTAGTGCTAATAAAAATAGGGTCTTGCTAACCATTACCCTGATGACAATGGTTAAGGAAGCCAAAAGTAGCATGTTTCCATTGGTTTCAACAACATTTTGACTTTTAAAAAGTTAAATTTATCACTTTTCACCATTTTCCAATACTATATTTCTATTTTTATCCCCTTATCCAATGCCCCAAGGGCAATGGTTAGCATTCTCCATAAAAATATTGTAAATGATAAATCAAATTAAATTCATATTCATTTTAAGAGGTTTTGTCCTTTATAATAAAATATAATATATTGCTAAAGGTTCAAACAAATTATATATTAAAATAAATTTATTTAATATGCCACATAGAAATTCCTAGTTCATAATTAATCTCATAATTTATTTGTCCTCGTGAGCTTAACTCAGTTGGTATGGAGAATGCATAATATATGCTAGGTTCAGGGTTCAAACCCCGACCACCACCAAAAAGAAATCTCATAATTTATTTATATATTTCGTCAAAAAAAATTGTTTTATAAATATATTGGGTCGACACAAAGCTCTTTCAAAATAAAAATAAAAATTATCTTATCATTGAATCAAAGAATACCACATTATATAAAAATTGATAGCTAAATTTCTTTGACCTATTAACTACAAGTCAAATAAATATATATTTTCTTACTAAATAAAAATATATTTATTTATCATTCTTTACTACTAAAATTTATCAAAATTATTAAAAATTTCATTTTTATTTAATACTTTTCCATTTTAGTAAAAATTGAATTTATAATAATAAAAAAAGGATATCAAATTGAGATATGACTAGTTGACAAATTAAATTTGTTTTGAAGGATTGTTGACAAATTAATTGTTTTATTATTGAATCAAAGAATGTCACATTATTTAAAAGTTAATAATTAAAGTTCTTTGACTTCTTTTTTTTTGACAAATAAAGTTCTTTGACTTATTAACTCTGTCAGATAAATATATTAAAAAATTATCAATACCTTTAAAAAAATTCATTTTTATTTCCATTCAAAAAAATATTTATTTTTATTTAATATTTTCTATTTTAGTAAAAATGAATTTATAATAATAAAAAAAAGGATAACAAGAATAATATTTTTTAAAACAATATACTAAAATTTGAATGATTTATCGTTGGACCGGGTTCATATTAGACATTTGCATGATATCATCGATATTTGTACTAACTTTATAAATTTAATTGCTAGCTTATATATTGACATAGAAAATCAATTTGAGGTTCCTATATTCATATTCATATATATCATAAGAAAAATGAAATCCACATCAATATCATCCCTTTTATTCATCCTTTTCTTGTGCTTCATATTTTATGCATCTCTTCCAGCATTATGTCTCTTCGTGGGTGTGTATGTAAAGGTATGTGCTGAGTACACTCCACTAACTGAATTCAAACATTGTCTTGAACTTCTACAAACTGACCCAAGAATCCCCAAAGTTGCAACATACCTTGAACTTTCCTTTTATATCTTGGAGATGTCAATAAATGAGGCTATGTCAACTCAAGCTACTTTTATCGAAATGGCACAACGTTTTCCTAGAGAAAAAGCTCTTAGTCAATGTGCAAATGAATTCTATAATACAACTATTACATCATTCAACACTGCATTAGATATGTTGCATAAGGATGCCCTAAGTTCAAGAAATGATGTACAAGATGCTACTAGGGGAGTTATTGGTTGTATAAAAGCTCTTCAAAATACAAATGAAACTTTTGATCCTGCAGTTTATGCTCGAAACAATGATACATTTTTACTAAGTGTAGTTTCGTTTTATGCTATAAATCATATTCTTACATAGAAGAGATTTAAGAAATAAACCATAGGAAATGGTTCTGATATAAGAAAATAAATGAAAATTTGTACTCGTGGTTCTCTAATTTAATTTCAGATAACTATTTCATCATTTATCTTTTTTTCGATGTAATTCTTGTGTTTATGATCAGTTTGCACATAGATTTTTAAGTATCAAATCTATAAAACATGATTAAAAGACCACAAATTTAAACACTAAAGGTTCATATCAAAATAAAATCATAGATATTTGAATCTTGAAATCTCAATTTAAATTGATCAAAAGGACAAAAATAACGTGAAAAAAAAATAACGAAAGAAATCGTAATCTAAAAGTAAGTTAAGAGACTACGAGATTAATTTTCCGAAAATAAATTAGTCACGTCATATATCTCGAAAATACAGTTATGATTGGGCAAGTAAGATTGATATATCACGTGAATAATTCATTTTTTAGAAATATTATTCTCGTCCTTAACATACTTTTCTCACCTCCCATTTGCTAATGATACCTTGATTATAGAAGAGAGAAAATGTGGTAATATTATGAGTTTTATTTCTGATTTTTATGGTCACGACATGCTGGTGATGAAAGGTTCTAACTATACATTTATTTCTTTGATCCGTGAATAGCCCTCAAGTTATATGATTTTCGTCCATATATGTACAAATTGGTTATTGATAGTGTGGTCTCGGAAGTTTGGTTGGCTTTTGTTAGGGTCGACAAATATTAGGAGGTATTGTTATTTCAAATGAAGAGCTTCTCGTATTTAATGTTGACTTTAAGAAGGCTTATATTATGTGGAGTGGGGTTATCTGGATATGGTTATGGAAAAGATGGGTTTTCTCTTGTGAATCGCGGCAGCAGATAATGGAATGTATTAGTACAAAAAATATATAAGCTTTTGTGAATGGAATCCCTACAGAAGAATTTAAAATGGTTAGGAGTATTTAGCAAGGGGATCCATGACCTCGTTTCTTTTTTTGAGCGTAAGGGTTGAATGTGATGTTAAACTCTTTTATGGAGGCTGGCATTATTTTGTGCTATGGTGTGGGCTCTCATTCTTCGTTTTAGATTTCTCACCACTAATTTGTTGATGTTATTACCTTGATTATGGGAGAGAGAAACTGCAGAAGTATTAGAGAGTTGAAGGCTTCTTTGATAATTTTCAAACTTAATTAGGTCTGAAAGTGAATTTTCATAAGAGCTTACTTGTTGGTGTAACGCCCTACTTCTATTAAAGCGATAAAACACGCGAATAAAATATTTATTCAAGAAATAGACACTACGTCTTCAACAAATATCATACAACATGTATTTATAAAAATTATCAACAGTCGCAGCGGATATAAATCATACATCACCAGTATACATGTCATAAGATCAATATTCATCCATAAATAAAATCTCCAAAACCCGACAAATGGGCAAAATCTCCATAACGTAAATAAATCCAGAGAATCATAAAGACTGACACCTAATCAGAGCCTAATCTAAGACTCTAACGGATAAACAGAGGAAGCTCCCACTATCCTCAAGCAACTCACCAAGTAGCAAACAAACTAATCATGCACGCCGTCTACACATTCATACAAATAGGTAGGCGGTCCACCACAGACCACTGGGGGTTAACTTCACATCAATCATAATCAAACATAAACAATCATAAACATTCAAGGATCTCATGCATAACACATATACATACCCATCCTTCCTAGAATATTAACATC
>Ga0315914_1007894_pt1 | contig 14512 bp, 8 predicted proteins | sample MpolenodulesMG_FD_203920 | JGI IMG/M metagenome (GOLD analysis project Ga0315914, IMG submission 203920) | Medicago polymorpha root nodule microbial communities from Los Angeles, California, United States - elongated nodules | ecosystem: Host-associated > Plants > Roots > Nodule | place: USA...
GTACTTTGATTATGGATCCTGCACACTTGAACAAATTGTTTAGCATATCCAATTGATTATTTTTAATACCTTGTTATTGTCAAAACTCAATAGGTGACTTGTGAAACACCCTTGTTCCAACAGATTGTGCTGTTCTGATCATTGATTCCACTACCGGTGGTTTTGAAGCTGGTATTTCAAAGGATGGGCAGACCCGTGAACATGCTCTCCTTGCTTTCACTCTTGGTGTGAAGCAAATGATTTGTTGCTGCAACAAGGTATTTTAACATTTTAGCCCTTGGAAGGTGCATCTGATTATTTCTGTAATTACTTTATTTATACAAGTTCTCATTGTTTTGTTATCTTGAACAGATGGATGCCACTACACCCAAGTACTCGAAGGGTAGGTATGAAGAAATTGTGAAGGAAGTTTCATCCTATTTGAAGAAGGTTGGCTATAACCCAGACAAAATTCCATTTGTTCCCATCTCTGGTTTTGAGGGAGATAACATGATCGAGCGCTCTACAAATCTTGACTGGTACAAGGGTCCTACCCTTCTTGAGGCTCTTGACCAAATCAACGAGCCTAAGAGGCCATCAGACAAGCCTCTCCGACTACCACTTCAGGATGTCTACAAGATTGGAGGAATTGGAACTGTGCCTGTTGGGCGTGTCGAGACTGGTGTCATAAAACCTGGAATGGTTGTCACTTTTGCCCCTACTGGACTAACAACTGAAGTCAAGTCTGTGGAGATGCATCATGAAGCTCTCACTGAGGCTTTTCTCGGTGACAATGTGGGATTTAATGTTAAGAACGTTGCTGTTAAGGATCTCAAGCGTGGTTATGTTGCCTCAAACTCCAAGGATGACCCTGCCAAGGAGGCTGCTAACTTTACATCTCAAGTGATCATCATGAATCACCCTGGCCAGATTGGAAATGGCTATGCCCCTGTTCTTGACTGCCACACCTCCCACATTGCTGTCAAATTTGCTGAGCTTGTTACTAAGATTGACAGGCGTTCTGGAAAGGAGATTGAGAAGGAGCCCAAATTCTTGAAGAATGGTGATGCTGGTATTATTAAGATGATTCCCACCAAGCCCATGGTGGTTGAGACTTTCTCTGAGTATCCTCCACTTGGCCGATTCGCTGTCAGGGATATGCGTCAAACTGTGGCTGTTGGTGTCATCAAGGCTGTGGAGAAGAAGGATCCCAGCGGTGGACTTAATAAAACAAAGTCAGCATTGAAGAAGAAGTGAACCGTGCAGGATGATCTGTTCAAGGAAGTCTATTATGATGATTACAATAAATGGTTTGCTCTATGTAGTACTTTTATTTTTCGTCTTTTTAACTTGTTTTTCGGATTAGGTGTCAAGTCTGCACCTTCATCTCGCAACCTTTGTTCCCAGAACTGGGTTCTAGATCGACGGTGGCAGGGCTATTTCTTTTTTCGTGTTTATGCTTTGACTTCTGTGTTTTGTTAGAACTATATGATTTTGTAAGCAGCTAGACTGCTGTTTTGGTTTTGAAATATCAACTCCATGTGTTTTTTAGTCTATGTTCTGTGTTTTAAGTTGTGGAGTGCATTTATCCTCGCTTTGATATTTCATCATATTGGAAATCGTGAAAGTGAGCATACATATGGTATTTACACGAAAGTCAGCTTACACTTGTGAGCTTTTTCTGATTTTTATTTAAATTTGTTTTTGCTGTTTGGAAAAACCTTCAAGTCATGTGACATCTATACTTACACATATCCAACTGATCAAATTTGAAGGGTATGCACTATTTTTTCAGCTTACATACATGCTGCTATGCTAAAAACAAAATATAAGCTGTGTTGAGCATTGCATTTTCAGCTTACAGTTTATTACTTTCATACTGATATTTCTGATTATGTATGTATACAATTTTGGACAAGAGTTTAAAGAAAATTCGAGAATTATGTATATAAATTTTAAAATTCATATTAAAAAGCATATATGCTCAAACTCATTATCACTTGAACCCACATTCCACACCAATAGGACCACTTCTGAAGTGGAGCTCTAGTAGAGTTTCTCCAGAAACACCTATATCGGACAGTGTGGAATGTAGAAGGGCCCCACCCAAACTCTTTGATGAATAGACAACGGGAACAAGCAATGGCTGCAATTAACAATATCCATTGCCATCAATACCAATAAGAGTCTCTATCTCAAAATAAAAAAATACCAATAAGATTCTTACTTTAAATGAATTATAGTCCCAACATCTTTTTATAAATTAAAATAGTCTTCGCCTTATAAGTCAATTTTATAGAAGTTGGAGTTAGCATAAATCCAAATTTTAAAATATATTTTATCCGATCACGGTTATAAGCAAGTATTCTCTTTTTACAATAATTGAATGATTGATGTATATTTATAATATAATCTATATACATCAGTTATTCAATGAGCTTCAATAAGCGTGAAAAGAGAATACTTGCTTATAATAATGATGTAAAACCTTATGAATTTAAGATATTCTCTTTACTATGAACTGAAGCCTTATAAATTTATTGTATACAAGATAATTATTTTGTAATATTGACTTATTTAAATAAAGAAACGTTAGTTTTGGTCGGAAAAAAGAAAGAAAGAATCATTAGTTAAGTATAAATAAAGTGTGTTTAATATTTTATTCTAAGCTAGTTAATTTATTTTATGAATACCAACGAAAAGAAACAGTGGTAAAAAAAAGAAGTCCAACATTTGTGAATGAAATAACGATCGGATGTAAAATATATTTAAAGACAACCAAAATAGCGAACAATAAGTGGTCTCTATTTCGATCGCTTAATAAACTAGTGACCAATTTTTATGCTTTAGTGATCAAAATTTTAGTAACTAAAGATGAGATTTTAAGTGGTGTCAATATTTTTTTAAAAAATATTCTAGGCTGAATTGACTATAATCAAACCATGCATTGTTGGGAAGAGGATTCCTTGTAGTGTCTTTTCCACTGCATTCACACGGTTAAGTCATTGTTGGTCTTCTGATTAAAAGACTGAACTCAAATCAGAATCGCTCGATCTTGATCAAATGGTCACTGAAATATGACTGCATGGTTTTGGTTTTGCTGGCTGCAGTAAATCGTGGTCCGCATTATCATAGATCCTCCTATGACATGCTATCAAGTTATTGATATCAAAACACCCATGTCACAATCAGGTACCTACTCAAAATTCAAAGAAAGAACAATGTTCAATGTTTGTTTGAAGATGACAAATTACACAATAACGTTTGGAGCATACCGTGTCAAATTTTAGGCAGTGAAGAATAGCGTGAGAAGTAGGCATTAGTGTAATAGTGTTCCTTTAAACAATCCAGTTTTGATGCATCAACATCAATTAACTTATTTACTTATCTTTTTTCCTTTTTTGGTTGTGACTTATTTGCTTATCTTTTTTCCTTTTTTGTTTGTAACTTATTTACTTATCTTGTACATAGGCGTGGCAACAAAACTCATACCCGTAGTTACCCGCCTAAACCAAACTCAATTTGACGGGTTTTCTCCGTTTTGACTGGGTTTGGGTTTTCCCCGATTTCAAAACACGGGTATGAGACAAGTAACATGTATATAGGTACCCACTCCAAACTCATACCCAAACATGTCCCGAATGCAGAAAATGTCATGTCATGTTATTTTGTTTGATAATTCCTGTGTTATAAAAACTATCATTGATATTTAAAGGAGCAACTAAATCAACCGGTCTAACAAATGTTAAAGTGAGCATATTGTTGGATAATGCATTACAACATTTCACTAGGGGTTGTAAAAAAAACTTCTATTTTTTATTAAAAAAAAATATTCAATGCGGGGACGAGGATGGGGCGGGGATACCCGAACCCGTCGGGGACGGGGATGGAGTTCAATTTCTCATCCCCGTTAGATATGGATAAGATAACAGGTAAGTATATGAGAATCAGATACGGGGATGTGACATGTAAAACTCGTCCCCACCCCATAGTTATGCCTACTTGTACATCTGATATGAAATTATTAAAATAAAAATGTTAGTTTCCAAATTGAAAAGGATAGACTTAAGAATGATAAAAATCTCATAAATACATTTCAAACCGTACTTGCATAGACATTTGAAATGGTAGATGCTCATGAATGCGAATTTTGTGTTTCTCACTTTTCTAACACATCGTGTGTGTGACTTTGCTATCTAGAACCAAAAAATTAAGAACGATAATATAATATCACATAAATATTCACACACACATATAAATTGATAACTTAGACCAATTTAAAAATATTAAGGTTTAAGTCAACAAGTGTATATATATATTTTTTTTTGAATAAATGGTAATTTAATAAATTGCGCACATTTTTATTTTTGAATAAAACATTCCAAAAATTATTTCGTAAATTTACAAAAATAATCGATTGTTTAAAATTTATTTAAATAATAATAAGTGGATGATGTTTTTGTCATATATAAAAAATACGTATTTGCTAATTTAAACCTTAATGTTTTTAAGTTTGTTTTTTTTAAAGAAGGTTGGTCTAAGTTAACAACCTTTTATATATATATATATGAACCTGGACCCCCCTTAAGAAAAATACCTGGACCCCCTAAAAATCATATAAACCTACTTTTTATTTTGGAAAGAACTATTCAATTTTCATGCGCTTGACGCATGAGAACATTCAAGCTCACTCCTCGTATATTTAATAAATAAAAAAATTATTTAGTCAAATAATGTCAGTTACAATGAAAATGAGAGTTTTTTATATCTGAAATTATTTTATTAAAAATATTTAATTAGGTGAACTTCCTAATAAGTAGTCGAGATTGTCCCAGCCAAACAAAACAATACAACCAGCCTAGAAGGGATGTACTAACTAACTGAATGAGTTGACCCTGCCTTACAAGCATGAACATCTGAGTTCAATTTTTGTTGCTGGGTGTTCATATTTTAATGGATAATCTATAAATACTTACTCAATTTTTAACAATAAGTAAAGTTAGATTTAAAAAAGAGATTTGGATTTTTAAAGTTTGCTTTAACTTTGATGAACTCCGAGCCAACACAGTTAAACTTTTTTTTGTTAAAAAATAAAAATAATTTCAAGATTTTCAAAACCAGAAAAGCAGTGAATCAATTTTATTTTTTTTAAAGAAGAAATCAAATACCTTGTTTCCATCTTTTTAAATTTTCTATAATAAATATATTTTATAAAAGTACGAGACATAAAATATAATAAAAATAATGATTAAAGACAAAACTACTTAATGTTCATAAATAAAAAATGAAAAGAGATATATGATTAAAGACAAAACTACTTAATGTTCATAAATAAAAAATGAAAAGAGAAAAAAAAACACAATATTATTATTATCTTTATCATTATTAGAAAAAAATAGGAACACACAGTTTGTATTTATTGGGAGATAGGTGGAAAGAGAGGACAAATAGCCCACAAATAATTCAGTTTAAGATCTTTTTTCTGTGTGCTTGTGGACCAAGAAAATCAAAGCAACAAGTGCTCCAATGAAAACGAGTCACGGAGCCAAGTCGGCAAACCTTCTCACCTCTATTATTAATACTATCATCATCACTATCATCATTATTTTTTTATTCTTTGATCTCATTATTAGTACTATTTTAAATTGAATTTTGTTAACGAGTGTCTTAAGTGCACTTGTTAAAGATTTAAAAATAAAAATTTATGAATTTCGTGTAAAAAATTACTGTTTAAAGTTTTAATGTATTGAATACACTATTTTTCTTTAGAATTTTTAATAAATGTCCTTGACAAATTTGATAGTAGTATCTATGGTCGTACACTCAGTGTCTCGGATTTTGCATCAGTTATTAATGATTGTCGACACCTATTTTCTTCTGACTTAGCAACCTTTGATGTTAAGTTTATTAAGAGACAAACCAATGAAATTGTTCATAATTTATCTAGGGTAATTCTATATCATGTTAGCTTCTGTGTTTTCATTCGAATTTCATCTTGTATATCTACTCTTGTTTTAAATAAAATACATTAAGTTTCCTCTTATAAAAAACTAATCGAATGAATAATTTAAATATAAAGAACAATAATGTAAGAGAAATATAATTTAAAAACTAATAATGCAAGCCGAATGTAATATAATGACCAATTAAAAAAAAAAGTTAAAGGATCAATCTAAAATATTACTTTGTTCTTAAATATAAGCAAAAATTGATTAAAAAAAATAATTAAATGATGTATTGGTTTAAATTTTAAACCAAATTCATCAACTTTCTTCGATAAATTTTTGCTTATATTTAAGATCAAAAGAGTATAAATCAAACTTAAAAACCACTTAGACAACCTTGTCTAAATTATATTCTACTATAGTTAAGATACAAACTGCCAAGGCCCTACTAACGCTCCCCAACTTAACGTGGCCTTCACTTTCACCCTATATAACCTAATTAAATTTCAATTCCGTGTGCTCTCTTATAAATGTAGGAAAATCTAAACAACAAGTGTTCCAATAAATACCAGCCAAACCACCACTCTCTTTCCGCTTGTTTTTGTCTCTCCCTTTTATTAACTATCAAATCCCAACCAAACCTACATCACACAACCAACATTCCTCCAAGTCTCTACCCTCTTCTTCCCTTCCTTATAGCCTAATAACTCATCAACACTCTTAAAAAAAAACCCACAAATCAAATCCCAAAAAAACTAATCATGCATACTTACTAGTTACTAGCTTAATTTGTGACACTATTAAGTTTTTATTTTATTTTTTCCAATGGAAGAAGTGAAAGCACACATGCTATTTGGCAAGTACGAGATGGGAAGAGTACTAGGTAAAGGAACATTTGCAAAAGTGTACTATGCCAAAGAAATTTCAACAGGAGAAGGTGTAGCAATTAAGGTTGTAGACAAAGACAAAGTGAAAAAAGAAGGCATGATGGAACAAATCAAACGTGAAATTTCCGTCATGAGGTTAGTAAAACATCCAAACATCGTCAACCTTAAAGAAGTCATGGCAACAAAAACCAAAATCTTGTTTGTCATGGAATATGCACGTGGCGGCGAATTATTCGAGAAGGTAGCAAAAGGTAAATTTAAAGAAGAACTTGCAAGAAAGTACTTCCAACAGCTTATAAGCGCTGTAGATTATTGCCATAGTAGAGGTGTTTCTCATCGTGATTTAAAACCGGAGAATTTATTACTCGATGAAAACGAGAATCTTAAAGTCTCCGATTTTGGTCTCTCCGCTTTGCCTGAACACCTTCGTCAGGACGGACTTTTACATACTCAATGTGGAACTCCAGCTTATGTGGCACCCGAGGTAGTTAGAAAAAGAGGTTATAACGGTTTTAAAGCTGATACTTGGTCTTGTGGTGTTATTCTTTATGCTTTACTTGCTGGATTTTTACCTTTTCAACATGAAAATTTAATTTCCATGTATAATAAAGTTTTCAAAGAAGAATACCAATTTCCACCTTGGTTTTCACCCGAATCAAAGAGATTAATCTCAAAGATTCTTGTGGCGGATCCTGATAGAAGAATCACTATTTCTTCAATCATGAATGTTCCATGGTTTCAAAAAGGTTTATCGTCACTATCAACAAGTACTATTGCAAATGATGATTTGGAGTTGGAATCAAAAATGAATTTGATAAACTCAACGCCGCAATTTTTCAATGCGTTCGAGTTCATTTCTTCAATGTCTTCGGGATTTGATCTTTCGGGTTTGTTTGAAGAAAAGAAAAAAAGAGGTTCGGTTTTCACTTCAAAGTGTTCTGTCTCAGAAATTGTGACAAAAATTGAAAGTGCTGCGGAAAGTTTAAGGTTTAAGGTTAAGAAGGTGAAGGATTTCAAATTAAGGTTACAAGGGTTGATTGAAGGGAGAAAAGGAAAATTGGCGGTGACGGCCGAGATATACGAGGTGGCACCGGAGCTTGCAGTGGTTGAATTTTCTAAATGTTCCGGTGATACTTTTGAATATGTCAAGTTGTTTGAAGAAGATGTTAGGCCTGCTCTCAAAGACATTGTTTGGTCATGGCAAGGGGAGTGATGCCACGTGTATTGGTAACATGGGCCAATCAATGTCACGCCTTAAGATTCTCTGGACTTTTGGTGTATAATATATGAATATGAATCATATATGAAATTTGTGTATAATATTAATGTGGTATATAATATAAGCTAGAGTTGGCTGCTTATGTATAAGTTCTAACAAATTTTGGTTTCTTGCATTTGATTTGGCCTTTTCATTTTATGTTATAGGTAGTTTGAATCTTTTTTTAAGTAGCTTGAATCTTATGGAGATGTAGATAGTATGATTTTGGTGAGACTGTAAATACTCCACCTTAGAAGTTACCAATTGTAATAATCAGGTATAATTCGACAAGAATTTTCGTATTAACTTTTGGGGTTTTGGTATTTAATTCCTTTTTGTTTATACCTCGGCATATTTTTATTTTTTTTAACAAATCAAAATGATATATAATTCAAACCACAGTGATTCGGCCTGCACAAAGTGTGCTAAAGGAGAACCACCGAAAAATATTTACACAGTCAAGCTGTCTCTAAAGGAACAGCAGCAACAAAAACTGAAAATAAATTACACTTGTATACCCATACACAGAAGCGGATGTTTCCACCAATCAGTATAACTATAACAAAAGGATTTTTTATTATTAATTTTTTTCAAGAAAATAAAATAATATAAGAATTATTTATATTGGATTTTTTTTGGTAAACAAGTTTTCTTATTGGTCTCTTATCGAGCTAAAATTGGATTTTTTTTTTTTTTAAGGAACTAAAATTAGACCTTTGAAAGCTATATTTTTCTTTATTTTATATGGTAGTGTGAAAATTTAATGTGCAGGCTCGCTTCAATAAAAAATTGTTTCAAATGGCATGTGATATATCTTTGTTATTATTTTTTTTGAAGAAGCTAAAATGAATTATATTACCTCCACAAAAGAGTCCCTCCTAGCACAAGACGTACTAAAGAGAGGACAACAGAGTTAAAATCAATTTACAGAAGTTGCATGTACAAAGCGAACATTAAAAAACAGAAAAGAAACCCTTAGCCTATACCCATGATGGTAAACGGACTAAGCCACCACCCATGGTAATTGATGGAAAGAGAAGTATACTTTGCTTTCAACCACATGAAGGCAAGCGACTTGATCTTGTCGACCACCTGATAAACCGGGCATTCTTTGCCATTAAACAGCCTATTGTTTCTTACCTTCCATATTTCTCAATTTGTCGCGAACCAAATAACCTAAAGGATGGACCGGTGGCCCTTTGTGGCACCACCGCTACCGCTAAACTGATAAAAATGATCCGACACCTGAGAAGGTGCGACCATTGACAAGCCTAGCCATCTATAAATGAAATGCCAAACAGAACCAAAAAAATTACAATGTAGAAATAAGTGATTTGACGTTTCCAAAGAGCCACATCCAGACACACACTGCCTAGATGCTTGGTCAATAACACCACGATGGAACAAGTTGTCTTTTGTGGACAATCTATCTCGGAGCATGCGCCACCCAAAAAGCACCACCTTCAACGATACATCTTTATGCCACAGGGACAAAGCATCCACCGAAGACACTAACGGAGGTTGAAGAGTGAGAAATTTGTAAGCACTTCGAACATAGTAGGTATTCGTTGATTCTAGCGCCCAACGCCACCTGTCATTATTATTAACCTGCAAATTCACATTCTGAAGCAATGATATGAGATCCCCCAACAACCCCTCCTTCCAAGCAAACAACCTCCGCCTCCATCTCCAAGCCTCACCGTCCACCCCCCATCTTAAATGACACATATCGGACACTGAAGCTCCCTTAAACAACGATAAATCATATAGTCTATTGAACCTGCCCCTAAACTCCTCACCACCACACCAAACATCGGACCAAAAGAAAGTGTTCTCCCCATTGCCTACCGACCTACGCACGTGAGTTGCGAACCACTCCTCCCTACATAGAGCGGAAATATCGCGCCACCACATGGAGGCCTCCCGACCCCCTCCCAACAACCAACCTCCCTCTACGCCATACCTCGCGGACAACACCCTAAACCACATACTATCATTATCCTCCAACAACCTCCAACACCACTTCCCTAACAGTGCAACGTTAAACTCCCTAATTCTCCTTACTACTACAAACAGTATTCCAATCCACCCACGATATTTTCCTGTGGTCATCACTCCCCCCCAAAAAAAAACAATTTAAAAGAGATTCAATAGAGGATACGATACCTGACGAAGCTTTGAAGAAAGAAAGGGCATAAACAGGCAACGACGACTGGACAGATTTGAGTAAGACCAGATGGCCCCTGAGAGATAAATGTTTCGATTTCCACCCCGACAGTCTAGTTCTGATACGATTAATAAGAGCAGTCCAAAAAGATATCCGTCGGGCATTACCGCCAATAAGCATACCCAAGTACACAAACGGAATAGCACCCACTTTACAATTCAACATTGATGTCGCCTCTGATAGCCACGAGATGCAACATTAACCCCCACCAACTGGCTTTTCGAAAAATTCACTTTTAAACCCGATAAAGCTTCAAAAAGAAGAAGAATAGCTCTCATAGAACGGATATTAGCCCAGAATTTGACACCCAAAATTAAAGTGTCGTCCGCAAATTGTAAATGAGAAACAACAGTCGTGTCGCTACGCCCCACCTTATAACCCACAAACAAATCATGAACCTCCAGAAATGCCATTAACAGATGAAAACCCTCGGCCGCCAAAAGAAACAAAAACGGCAAAAGAGGATCACCCTGCCGCAGCCCCCTCCCCAATGAAAACTCATCCGTAGGAGACCCGTTTACCAAGACAGAAGCAGTAGCCGTTCTGATACACTCGTTAATCCATTTACGCCAAAGAGTTGGAAAACCCATCTTTTTCATCACCTCATCTAGATAATCGAAATCTATGGAGTCATATGCTTTTTCAAAATCAACCTTAAATAGTATCAATTCCTTCTTTGACCTGCGAGCCTCATCAACTATCTCGTTTGCCACTAGAATGCCATCAAGAATTTGGCGGCCTTTAATGAACGCTGATTGTGAATCCGATATAACAGAACCAATAACACCACAGAGTCTATTAGCAAGCACCTTAGCCAAGATTTTGTATAAACTACCCACCAACGAGATCGGTCGAAAGTCATGGAGGCATTGAGGATTATCAATCTTCGGAATTAAAGCTATAAATGTACTATTAATTCCTCTGGCCAATCTACCGTTACGATGAAACTCCCCTAAAAAGTGCATGACATCTTCCTTCAAAGTGTCCCAAAACTCCTTTATAAAACCAAAGTTAATCCCATCAGGACCTGGACTTTTGTAATTCTCGCAGTCCCATACCGCTCTCCTCACCTCATCCACCGAAAAAGGTCTGGTCAAAGCCGCCCCCTCTCCAGTGGACAAGGAACGGAAAGCTAAAGAGTCCATGCAAGGCTGTTGAAAGGGCCTCCGCTGAAAATGTGTTGAAAAACGACTGTATACCGCATTCTGAACGTAGTCAACCCCCCTCCTCCAACACCCTGTTCACGAGAAAAAAAGGTATTGAATTTCTACGTCGCCTATTAGACATAATTCCATGGAAAAACTTCGAATTTGCGTCTCCTTCCCGTAACCACTGTGCTCTTGACCGTTGCCAACAAATACTTGAATTAATACGAACCAAAGAAAACAACTCTTCCGACAACCCATGCAACTCCTCAATCTCGTCTTCACATAATAATTCTGACTCCCCTTTCAAGTCCAAGACTTCTATTTTATCCTTTAACCTCAAAATTCTAGCTGGTAAATTTTGTGCGTGACTCTGGTGCCACTCTTTTAAAGCCAATTTGATAAGTTTCAATTTTTCTTTTAGTACAAAACCGCCCCAACCATCCACATGAAACGAGTTCCATTTATTGCAAACAAAAGATTTATAACCAGGAGTAAGCGCCCAACATTTCAGCATCCGCACCGGTCTAGGACCCCAATTCTCAACGTCAACTGACAGCTCTAACGGGCAATGATCAGACACCCCACGGGACAAGGCCATCTGGAAACAATTAGGCCACATCAAGCACCATCTATCAGATAACAGAAACCTGTCTACTCGGCTCATAGAATTCCCATCCCCTCGAAACCATGTAAAGTTGCGGCCCTGGAGAGGAAGATCCACCAAAAAATTATCTTCTATAAAATTATTGTAGGTAGCACACCACCCGTATCGTGCCACACCGCCAACACTACGCCGTTCCTCCATGCACCGGACTGCATTAAAGTCACCACACAAACACACATTCATATCAGATAACATATGCAAACGGCTTGATAAATTGTTCCACAACACCTGCTGGCTCGCTGAATCACAGGGAGCATAAACATTGAACACAGTAAATTGCACACCAGTTTTCACTAAACACCCTGAAATCACCAAGACATGCTCAAAAGACATAGAGAACCACACCTCAACCTCTTTGGTATCCCACATCGTGACTATTCCACCAGAAGCCCCCACAGAGGGACGATAAGAAAAATCGACACAATCACCTCCCCACATTGATTTACACAAAATTACATCGATCACAGACAACTTTGTTTCCTGAATACAAATGATAAACAGATTTTTCTCCCTCACCAAGTGACACACCTCTCTTCTTTTCTCAAAGCTCCCTAACCCCCGAACATTCCAAGATATAATTTTCATCACAACCTATCCACACCACCAGCACCCCTGTCTCCCTACTACCCATGAACCCGGGCTATTTACCATTTTCAGCATCCCTATTGTTTTTCCGTCCCATTCCAGACAACACATAAAACATATTATTATTATCTCCTTGAAACATAAGGCCAACAATATGCGCTATATCACAGACATCCTGATTTACCGCCTTCTCATCACCATGTAACACCAACCAGTGTTTCCAATCATTATTGATGGACGATTGAGATACACTAGTAGAATCATTGGACATTACCTTAACCTTAGAAGCTTTAGAGACTGTTCTTCGTTGTTTCATAGTCCTCTGCAATGCACGAAGAACCTCTTGTCGATCTTTGTCAGAAAGTCTTGTAATGCGTTTTAAATTTTGTGCACAGTGACGTAGATGTCCACTACCTTTCTTTTTCAAAACTCGCGATGGCCCTTTTGATATTGGCTTTGCCGAACCTTTCAAACTTGGCTTCACGTTAACCTCGGATTCAGAACGCTTGTGTCTATTGGCCCATTCCAAACTCCACGGACATGATGCTTGTGGACGAGCCCTCGTCGGAGGACAAGAAGAAGTTCTCTTCACCACTCTTCGATTAACAGTAAAAAGGTTACTAACCTTGGTCCCAACCTCGGCGCTAACATCCTGGTTGGGGGGATGAGAACCCTCTTGAGATTGCGCCTCCATTGAGGCATTTTTAGAAGCAAAAATCGGTGACAACAACGACGGCTCTATACCTTGCAATTTGGAGGCAACCGAAGGCGAGGAATTAACCCGCACCGTAGCAATAGGCTTTAGAACAACAGGAGAAGGATATTGCCGTTGCTTAGGAACCGCATCCTCTTTCAACTTTTCCGACAAGTGATTCACAAAAACATCGACATCATCGCCACCTATATCTTCCCCAAGTACTTCCGGCATTTCTATAGAAACTTCATCCAAATCTTGTTCTTCATCAAGCAAACAGGCGTCCTCTCCCAAAGAATAACCCCACTCCTCAATGACCCGGAGATCGAATAACACCCCATCAACCATAATTTGAGCCTCAGTATTAATAACTTCCAAAGAAGTAATAGACAACAGAATTCTTGCATAATCAAAACGATCTCTCTCCAATGTTATGTCGTCGATTTTTAGCAGATGACCACAGTCCATTACACACAACTTAAAGAAATCATTATTCCACGCATGAAGCGACACCCCATATATATGTACCCATGCACCTCTTTCACGTATCGACACATCTTTACTCCACCTTACGGGTCTCGAAAAGAAATTGTCAAAAAATTCCGGCGCTTGCGAAAAAAGAATACTCACATCAGAATCATCAAGAGAACGTAAAAACACCTTATCTGCACCCAAAGGTATAATAACTAATTTATCAAAACCAGCATCAAAAATCCTCCGTTGTATGACAGGTATGACCTCCCCATTTACAACAGACACCACGACACCTTTATTCGCCCAACTCAAGTCATTAACAGATGACGAATACTTAGGTACAAACACCTGTTTAGAAATCATATCATGTCCGATAGCACTTCCGCCTATTGCCTTTTCCCTTTCCACCACCACAGTCCTCTCCCACATCATCGGTTTTGCACCATGCGCAACACCCTCACCCTGCATCTCAAGATTTAACCCCACCATGTTTCTTTTTTCTCCCTCAACATAAATCACTTCCTCATTCTTTCTTTTTTCTCCCTCTATGCTTTTTTCTCCCTCTCCCCTCACCCTACCCTTGCCCCGCTTCTGACCATAACGATCATAAGCAGACACCAAGGATTCGAACCAAGGCACACACACTGTTGA
>Ga0315914_1007897_pt1 | contig 14507 bp, 4 predicted proteins | sample MpolenodulesMG_FD_203920 | JGI IMG/M metagenome (GOLD analysis project Ga0315914, IMG submission 203920) | Medicago polymorpha root nodule microbial communities from Los Angeles, California, United States - elongated nodules | ecosystem: Host-associated > Plants > Roots > Nodule | place: USA...
CGACCTTTAGTTTTGCGAAATTGATGATTTACTATGGTGAAATCTCTCTCTAGGTTCTTCTCGCTATGCCTCCTTGCCTCTTCTCTCCAAACCCTAATTTTTCTTTTGCCGCTTTGTTTCTCTCTTTCTCGGTAACACTTCTTCTCTAATTCTCTTCTCTATTTATAAGCTCTAATTGGGTTTGTTACCAATCTTTTTAGATTACTATATATCCTCTAGGTTTGTTACTAATGTTTTTCAGATTACTATTTGTAGCTCTAAATTTTATTACTATTCTTCCTGTAACTACATCACCTAGCTATTCACACCTCACCCTGCTTAAATCATTAAAACACTACTCAGCTCACTAACTACACATCTTTTCTACCCATTTTACTAATCCACCTCCCTTCGCACTCTACTTTCTTATTCCCTCTAAAATCTCTATTTTCTTCCTAAACATTATTTTCTCTCACTCTTTAACCGACTAAGCCACCACTCTACTTTATCCTTACCTATACTTCCAATAAATACGAATATTTAGATTAATACTACCTAACAACAAATACTAATAATAAAATTAATACTAATATTATCTAATAATAATATTAATAAACTAATATTAAAAATTTGGGTGTTACACTTTCTCTCGAACCCACTCCAACAAATCATTTCGTGTTGCAAACTTGTGTGTAGTGGTAAAATGTTCTCGCTGATCAATACAAACAACAACAACTGGAGGTGGTACAACATGAGGAATAGGAGGAGGAGCATCCTCTACTTTTGCATCGCCTAAAGAAATTTCAAGTTTCGGTGGTGGTGGTGGGAGATTCTCGGATTTGGCAATTCCGGAACCATGCACATCTTCAAGTAAAAGAAGCGGCAACACAATAGGAGGTTCAATCTCAGATGGATCATCACTTGGGGCATCAACCGAAACAACCATATCTGAAAACAGTGCCAGACATAGTCAGAAAATGAACACAGTTTCTGTACTGGTGCAATCCGCAATTCGAAATCCGGACCGCATGAATGCAGTCCGGATTTAATATTCCGGAACGGTACAATACAGATCATATGATGTGATCAAAAGGAAATCGCCTAAAAAATGAATGAGGGAAGGTTTATATACACATTACCTTTGCATTCAGATGAAAATGATGATGTTAACCCCCCTTGATGGCCAGATTGCTGCTCCAAACCACGTTTTCGCCCTAAATGGTGTGTTTTTAGTGGTGTAGGGAGTGTTTATGATAAATGGGTTGTGCTTCAGCTAGGTTATGGAGAACTATATATAACCTAGCTGTCCGGATTTCATTTTTCGGAAAAAAACGACTATTTTTCCCGCTCATTTCAAATACATGGTGTTCGGAATTGGTATTCCAGAATGTAACCATTGTGTCCGGATTAAGTTTTCCGAGTAGTCTTTCACCCTGATCAAGTCAAAGTTTCACAAGTGACATAAAGCAAGTTGATTTTCTAATCATTTCGGATTATACAATCGAAAAGTTGTCCGGATTTTATAATCCGGACAAAGGGTATTTTCGTCAAAATCGCAGGGCGCGCGAGAAGGCAACAGGGTGTGAAAAGTAAGTCTCTAAGTTTTTTTTTAAAGGAATTACTTATTTCCTTATGTTTATTAAACATAAAAATATCATGTAAATGATTAATAAGAATCCTAAGTATTTCAATTTCCAAACATCATATATACTCTAGTTAACTTCTCCAAATATCAATTTTTTTAAGAAATCAAGTCGTCATGAGGATGGATGGATTTTCTAAAGTTGATGTCAAAAGAAGTTGTTACTTAGTGAAGTCATTAGCTGCCATAAGGAAATACAAGCTTTGAATGGGCTTAGCCTATACATTAACTCAAATAGATGAATTGAATTTTAAAAAGAAACAAAACGAGAAAGGGTAAATTCAAAATCAATTCCATACATTTTGTGTGTGGTGAAAATCAATTCCAAACCTAATCTAAATTAAATATTGTGAATAATGTGAAGTGATGATATAGAATTAAATTTGAAGAGTCATGGGTGCAAATGTCAAAGCTACACTGGATACATCTGTTTTTTGACGAAAGCTACACTGGATACATCTCGTACTAGTTAAGGTGTCAAAATCAATTAGCTAGTAACTATCAATGAGCTCACTACAATATAACACGAATTCAATCAATGAGCACGTAACATCTTATAACAATTTTCCTTGCAAAATTCCAGTTTTAATTTTCAACCAATGACCACGTAACAACTAAGAATTTCACACAAAAATAAATGCATTATATGAAATCAAAAGCTACCTAACAATGGACGAGTTTGTATTAAAATTTAGAGTTTAATAACCCCAACACTATATTTTTTTTTTTAGTTTAATCGTTATGTTAGTATTTTTATCCTTTCTTAAATTTGAACATGTATTTTTAATTTTTCAACTTATTTAATCTTTTAACTTAAATTAGTTGAGGTATCCAACTCTCTAAAAATATAGTTATGCTGTTTATTATTTTTATCCCCTGATAAACTTGAATTCGTATCTTTAACTTTTCAACTTCTTTAATCTCTTAAATCAAATCAGTTCGAGCTATCAAAGTCATGAAAAAATAAGTATATTAAGATATAATTATATGTTATTTTAATTGGTCTATATACTATTAGTGCATAATAATGAAATCAATTTCCATTTAATTACTAGATCAAATTAAGTCAGTATTTTCTTTTTAAATAAAATAAAAAATAAGAAAAATACAAGAGACATAATTAACCTAATAGAGAAAAATTTTAAAAATTAAAATTAAATTAAAGAGTGTTACAAATTTCATATCTAGAATACTTAAATAAAGAACTAACACATCATAATCCGATCACCATAAATATTTGTTTTCTCAAACAACGCCATCATAAATCACATGTGTGGAATTTGACTCATTGTAAAAATTGTGGAGTAAGTTTCATTGACTGATTAATACCAATAACAGTATAAGAGTATAAGATAGGAGCTACATGTGGATAGAGGTAAAAACCAAATAGCCACTAAGTTGTTGGAAAAAAAAAAATGGTTCAAGTTTGTGATATGTTATGTTTCTAATAATGGATTATTTTCAAACTCTTTTAATTTAAATTATGATAATGTTTTATACAATAATTAATGAATTTTCATTTACTCCAAAAATATAAGGTCTTTACAAAAGGCAAACATTTTTCCACTTCATCCAACAAAGAAGCTTATTCCCCTCCATTCAATGATGGATCTAGAAATTTTAATATGTGGGGACAAAATCATATGCTATAAAATGTTTATATAAAAAATATATCAATGCACTCATGATAAAAATAATCGTATAGTTATTGCTAAGAAAAAAATTGTAGATTACAAAAACTATATTATTTTACATCACAAAATTCAAAACACATAGTCATCTATGAAATATATTTCTCTACGAGTATTCATATTTTAAAATTATTGTATGATTTTTTTTAACTTTTAACACTATAAATATATTGTATGATATTTTAAAATTATTGTATGATCTTTTTCATTCAATAATTATCTCTCGCCGTTGTGTATTTAGTTCTTTACAAATGAAATTAATCAATATTATTATTTTGAAGTCATAACTTAATATTTAGGGAGAGCGAAAACAAAATTACCTAAAAAAATAAACATGTGGGGGCAGCTGCCCCAAAACTCTACATGTAGATCCGTGGCTGCCTCCATTCCTTTGACGGTTAATGAATTGTTGAATTACACCTTTAGGTACATTTTTTTTTGGGATACACCTTTAGGTACATTTTTTTAAGTAAAGAAAAAAAAAACGGTGGTAAAACAGAATTTAACAAAGTAACTCTTCCTGCTATGAACAAATGATGTCCATTTCAAACATATAACCTCTTCAACATAGCCTCCACAATCAGCCTCCATGTTTCTCTTCTCCTTGGATTAGCACCAAGAGGGATACTTAGAAATTTAAAAGAAATAATTTCAGTATTACAAGACAGAACGGTTGCAGCGGCTAAAAGAAACCTATATATCATCCAAGTTAATGACATACAACTTAAACCATCATGGTGGAGTATTTGAAAAACTAAGAGAAAATCTTACAAAATTGTAGATATCTTGAATTGAAATTAAGCTTTAATAAGGTATAATATTTTTTAAAAAAAATTCCGATGCATCACTTGAGTTGTTTTCTTGTCCTTCTTATTATTCCACACTTGTATCCATTCTTTATCTTTAAGTAATCACTGAAAATGCTCTAGTCTTGCTTTCATATTTTAGTATCCACGCAAGACCTATATTAATAGGTTAATATCTCTTTTGGTCCCTACAATATTGCTTTCATTTTTTAGAAACAAATCAAGAAATAAGACGTGACATTGAATTTGAAAATGAGAGTTTTTTAGAGGTATTAACCGGATCCACACAATATTGCACTTGCAGTGACCAAAGAAGTATAATTAACCCTATATTAATAATCTGTTTTTGGAAGATGTGTGCTATTGACAAAGGATTTTAAGGAAGAAAAAGACTACTCAAGAAGATTTGGCTGAAATTTCAAACTTATATTTGGGATTGCACTTAATAGTATTTGTTGTTTATATAAGTGATATGGCTCCTTCTCAGAATTTCAATTTTCAAGATTTTTTTAGATGTTTTGAGTGATTTTACTATATTGATCTATCAAGATTCAATGCTTCTATTGAATTTAACATTTTTCTAATAATAAAAACCATTTGCGTCATCTTAGCCCACACTATGTAGAAGCTAGTAGTATGCAAAATGCTTCATTTAGTGCCTGCTTGACACAATTGCTTAGCATTAAGCATATTAGTGCCCGTTTTTTATAACTTGATATTTGTTATAAAGACCAACTAATTCGAAGGATCTAAATCCACGGTTCACTTATGAAGCTTGTTATCAATGTTAACGTCTATTTATCTTGTAGTGTGGACTTTTGGCTGTGCTTAATCACACTTTTGTTATAGCGAATTTGTAAAGAACGAGTCCGTATTATGTGCCTTTTTATCGGGTATTTTAATATGAGTGTAAGATAGATGACATATTATATTAAAAAAAATAACTTATGTAATTGTAAACAATATCTATATTAATTACATTTTCTAAAGAATACTATTTTTTAGCTTTAAACAATAGAAACTAGATGCATATATGTATGTGTTGATGAGGTTTCCATATATAATAAAAAATAGAGTAAAATACACTCCCCTCTCTTAAATGATTGTGATATTACACTCCCCTCCCCTCAAGTTTTAAAACTCACATTTCCCTCCCTTGAGAGATAATAATATAATATATTTAATCCACTTTAAATTTTTTAATAAAGTTTAAAGGGTTTTTCTATCATGTGCAAATTTGTACATGTTAAGAAATTTAAAATAGTAAGTTTGTATTGAAACTTGAACATTTTGTATTGAATATATAACTTTTTAATAAATAGTTGTGGTTTTTCAATAAAATATTACTACTTTTGGTTCCTTTAACAAGTGCAATGTTGCACATGTTAGACAAACCCAAGTTTAAATCATATTCTATTAGAATTTTTTTAATTACTTTAATACCCTTTTGCCTACTGCCATCAACATCACTGCACATGCTTATCTAAAAAAAAACATCATCAGTCATCACAAGCTACAAAAATTGAAGGCAATTGCTAATTATGTCTTTTATTCTCTTCAATTTACTTGGACATGCATTGAAATTGGGATACACGTGCCTTTCTTCACTGATTCATCTTTCACAGTTCCCACGTCATCTATTGACAACCATCAGCGTTGCAATCAGCTATCTTTTAGGAGGAAAAAAATAAAGAGAAAGATGCACACAAATAGACATAGGGTGATTAGTTTAGAGATCAATTGAAGGCAAATGTTTTGAAATTTCTAATCTCAACAATGGCGATTATGTAAACGAATGAAAGATGAAAACAAGTGCAAGGAAAAGGGTATTATAGTAATAAATTTGGTGTTTAATGGAGATTTACTACCAAATTTAATTGAAATTTTTAAAATGGATTAAATATATCATATAATTATCTCTAAAGGGAGGGAAGTGTGTGTTTTAAAACAAGAGGGGAGGAGAGTGCAATATCACAATCACTCGAGGGAGAGGAGTGTATTTTACTCTAAAAAATAATGAATAATTATTTTTGATAGGTAAAACAAAAATATTCAGGAGAAGATTTAATCTAATTTGACCATACAGTCCAACGATCGCATGCAAGGGAGGCTCCCCCCTGCGGGACCCTGAGTTTTGTTCATAACTTAACGTAGTATATATCTACTAAATTAAGAATAGACAAACTTTTAAATAATGTAATCAAGTTTTTGGTTATGTAATATATAATACTAAATTATTTTTAAAAAGTCATTTAAGGTTTCTTAACCAATTTAAGTTATTTAACTTAAAATAACGAGTAGGATATATCTATTTTATAGCAAACTTGTAACACATGATTATACACCTTATATAATAATTAAAATCCCATGTGAAAACTTCAAGAGGAAAATTTCATTTTGACAAGTTAAAATGACTGAAAACTTGAACTTGGACCAAGACATTTTCCAGCTATATATTACTATATATTAACAAAAACAACTAGTGGTTTGGAGGGTAACTAGGTAATTCAACTTATTCTCAATTATTATTTTTTGAGTTACTTTTAATGTATATTGATATTGATCTACTGGCTATATAAATAGAAGTAGAGTTGTGGAGACATTTGAATATTGCTAACTAGCTAATTAAAGAGAGGTAGAAGAGATGGAGAAAATAAGAATTGTATTTATGGTTTTGGTTATGGCTTTTACCATATTTTCTAGTGGAGAAGGGCAATTAGTAGAGAATTTCTATGTTTCAAGTTGCCCTAACGTAGAACTTGTGGTGGCTCAAGCAGTGACAAACAAGTTTACACAAACTATCACCACTGGACAAGCTACTCTTCGTCTATTTTTGCATGACTGCTTTGTTGAGGTATACATACTTAATTTTCACAGTTCATATATATATATTGTTCTTGAGTTCCTCATTTATTTGTATATATTTTCAAGTTTATTTTTCATAAAGAAAAGATTATATATGCTTCTTCCTATATGTATGTGCGGTTCAATTTCTTGATTCCTCATAGTTGTTGAATTGTTTCCTTCCTCGATGATCAATGATCATATAATTGAAATTAATTAACTTTTTTACTATTATGAAATTAAGTAATTAATTAAGTAAAAAGTGTAGAAAATCATGCAACTCTTCCTATATGTAGTAATAGTTTTTTGTGATAACGTCATATGTGCATTTTAACTTTTATAAAATCTTTAGGACTTTTATGGCCGGTGGAGGCTTACTCTTCTTTTTCCTAGGTCTTCATCGTAAATATGTCATCCACTAAAAATTTGCACTAATGATATACGGAAAATTGGAATGGTATGCGTGACTTATCTTTTAAAATGTTAAAAGTTCCATATTGCTTAACAGATGTTTATAAATGATGACATCCTCATCTCACACTGCAGTTAAAACTAACATAACTCTATAAAATCAACTCGTAGGGTGAAAATTAGATTTATATAAATTCTTATTTAAAACATATTTTATTCAATGTGAGACTTTTAACATAAAATAAACCTCGCAATATCTTAGAGATTCAATTTAGTCTCAACCAAAAAATAATACTGAAATTTATCTCTAACTTGTTTAGATAATGGACAAATTAACCACGCTATCAATTTTGTATTAGTTGTACAAAAGAGACTAAATTTGTCTTCATACGAAGATATGAATTAATTTGAGTATTATTTTTAGTCAGAGATTGAATTAGAACTGCTAGGAAATTGTGAGAGATTAATTCTTTTGATTTTTAGAAGCAGAAAATGATGAAATATGCTAGTATGAAATAGTCACCCCACACAAGTAGTGGACGCAATAAACAATAATATCCCATGTCATAAGAATTTTTAGAACTAGAAGACATTGACTAAGAACACAAAATTAATACAACTTGGATTTGTTTTTTCCATTTCAATAAAACTCAATTGCTGCCAAAATTGATTTGGTTTAGTTTGTTTGTTTTTATCCCAAAATATTAATATATAATTGTGATTCTCTTCTTAGCCACTAAATCCCTTGGTTTAGGACTCCCCACAAATTACTTGGCTATATTATTTGATCATAGACCTGATTTTGTGCAAAAATAATATTTAATTTTCAATGCTGGAGGATGGAGCTATACTCCAAGAATAACTCTTGTACACTCAACTGTTGGTATACTGCACTCATATGTCCGTGAACTAATAATTGGATAATTATTGTAAAAAACACAAATAAGCCAAAAGGGAAATCTATACACTATGTCTACGTTTAACTTGTCCATTATTCATTTATTTAATTAGACTGTCTATTTTTTGAAAAAAAGCATTTTGAATTTGGAATATAGCTTTTATTTATTTATTGTAACATATAGTCCAACCTTATGAAAAATTAGGCCTGAAGTATTGGCTTCATTCGAAATTCTGGTTGGCTTTAACACAACCCCATAAAACTAGCTTGCGAGGTGATGATTGTTCTGAATTATAAACACGTTCAGATTATCTGTTTATCAAATGTGAGACTCTTTAACAGACTTTTTCCCGCATTCAGATGAGTAAATCAGAACAAAACAGTGTTTTTTTATGTATAGATGAAATCTGGATGGGAATGGATTTTAAGAATTATGGGAGGTGGGAAAAGAAATTCCCTTAATTCTTTAAACTCTTTCAACTCTTATTTCAAATTAGTTTAGGAAAATCCAATTCCTTTTAAAATGATTTGGTTTGTATTAAAGAACAATTCTGATGTGTAGGGATGTGATGCTTCAGTTATGATTGCTTCACCAAATGGGGATGCAGAAAAAGATGCAAAGGAAAATCTTTCCCTACCAGGAGATGGGTTTGACACTGTGATTAAAGCAAAGCAAGCAGTGGAAGCTGTATGCCCAGGAGTTGTTTCATGTGCAGACATTTTGGCAATTGCCACTAGAGACGTTATAGCCTTGGTAAGCATTATTATTTTATGTGTGCTGCTAGCCGGTGTTTCGGGGCATTGGTTAAAGAATAATAAATTATCAAGTGGATCCATTAATTTATTGTTCCTTAACCAGTGCCCTAGAGGTATGAGATAATATTACCCTTATTTTATTACAAAAATACAAACCCTAAAATTAAGTAAAAATCAAAGCATTTCATTAACCCCACAAGAGTTATTTTGATAAAGTATATCCAAATATGTCATATTTTAATAAGATTTAGAAACTTATAGTGACATCATGACTTGTATAAAAAAAGGATGTTTCAATAAAGAAAACTTATTGACTATTTATATTGTCAAACTCATTTTTTTGAGGTTAAATTGTGAAACTCATCAAAAGATATAATACATTGATTAAATTGATTCCTAAAAAAAAAAAGAACATTTAATTGTTTGCGTGTATTATACTACCAATTTTTTAATTCTCGTGAGTTAATAAAAAAAAAGACTTTTAACATCATCAAATAAATTAATCTGTGTTTGATTCTTATGAAAAGAAATATTAATCTGTGTTTTGAGAATGTTAGATGCATCTTTGTAAGTAGAAAAGATAACTGGGCAGCTCATAATCTGAACATGTTAGCTCAAATTATGTTCGGTTTGCTAATTTTCCTGTTGTTATTTGCACCCCCACATTTGTGGACTTGGGTGGCTCTTAATACAATCTTTCATTATAAAAACTATTTCCTTTCTTGTTTATCTAAGATAATACCTTCACTTGTTCTTGAATACAAAAGAATATACTACAAAATTTGTTTCATAAGAATAAAATAATTATTATAAAATAAAATCCAAACTAATTAAAGAGTATATTTTTTAATCATATCATTAATAGAAGATGTAAGTAGTAAAATTGATTATTTTATGGGTGATGACTTGAGACTTTGGAGTGGGATCCTCCTCAAAGTTTTAGATTCGATTCCATCCGATGACAATTAATTAAAAAAATTTCTTCTTATAATCAACATCGAATTGATGTATATTATTATGTTCAACTATGTATCACAGCTTGGAGGTCCATCATTCAGCGTTGAACTTGGACGTAGAGACGGACTCAATTCCAAAGCATCAAATGTTGAAGCAAACCTTCCAAAATCAACTTTCAATCTGAATCAACTAAACACTATTTTCTCCAAACACGGCCTAAGCCAAAAAGACATGATTGCACTCTCAGGAGCACACACCATAGGATTCTCACATTGTGACCAATTCACAAACCGTTTATACTCATCTCAAGTGGACCCCACATTAAACCCAACCTATGCTCAACAATTAATGTCAGGGTGCCCTAGAAACGTTGACCCAAACATTGTGCTTGCCCTTGATACTCAAACTGAACATACTTTTGATAATTTGTATTATCAAAATTTGGTTAATGGAAAAGGGTTATTAAGTTCAGATCAAGTTTTATTCACTGATGATGCTTCAAGATCTACGGTTGTTGAATTTGCTAATGATGGTAGTAAATTCTTTGAGGCATTTGTTGTGGCTATTAAGAAGCTTGGAAGGGTTGGGGTAAAAACTGGTAAAGAGGGAGAGATTAGGAGAGATTGTAGTAAATTTAATTAGTGTGATGAATGAGTGATGGTGGCAAAAAAATATTGTTATTGAGTGATGGTGATCTAAATGTATTATATTATTAGCAATAATAATATTACATTCCAAGTTTGGATAAATTTCTTTTACTTGGTTGCTTGTGTTCATTAAACTAATTCAATTATGTAGTGATGATGTATGCTTTCACGTTTTAACTTGTTTATATAAATGATGACTTGTATATAATATTAATAAACTTGCATATATTTAATATATGATTGTGATTTTTTTTGATAAATAATTAACCATGAAGCACATCAATACATCTCAATTTCAATATCAATTGTCAATACTATATAAATTTGTAAGCTTTTATTTAGGTTCGTACTAATAGATACTATTCAATTTCAACGTTTAGTCTTAACATGTCAGTTTGTCATGCTTCTATATAGATGATGTCTGGTTTTGACTAAAGCATTAGAAATATCATAAATGAATATGGTTTTGTTGACAAATGATGGAGCAAGTGTGTTCTTCACATGATATACTGTCTTCCTTCCACGTTTCAATTGTTGGTTGCAAGTGCATTATCCACATATAGGACATGCTTTATGTGTTTCAATAGTTGGTTGCAAGTGCATTATTCACATATAGGACATGCTTCATGTTCCTTAACACTATATCTGCTCAAATTCCTATATGCAAGAAAATCATGGATGGTATAAAATAACATTGTATCCATCTTGAAATAATCATGAGAATAGGAATAAACATCTATGTCATTTCTCGATTTTCTTGGACCCGAAATCATCATGGATAACTTAATGTAGAAAATTGCTTTTCTGACATCAAAAAGTTCATATTGACACATGGAAATGACCAAATTATTCTCAGCGGTAGTTAACTGCCTTTGGCATCTCCGGCAACTGCCTCTGGCTTTGCTGCACTTAAGTGCAGTTCCAGTTGTGATTTTACGCGTTTCGGTCGAAAAATCAAAATAAATCGAAACTTATTTAGAATTCTACGAAACTTTACAGAACCTCTATATTTTTTTTTTTAGAGTTGTCTTCAAAAAACCAGTTCAAAATTAAATTTCTAGGTCGACGTTTTGATGTTTTGGTTTCTTGAGTTATTGGCACATTAAAAATTCATATTTAATCCATCCGTTGTCGAAAAATTCTAATTTTTTGCAGGAAATGTTTTTTTTTATGTTCTTAACATGTGTGCAAAAAATAATGAAAAAATTCAACTTCTATATAACTTTTCCGGACACGCAGTTGGAAAAATATTGCAATTTTACGCGTTTCAGTAAAAAAATTCAAAATAAATTGAGGATTAGTCGAAATACTACGAAAATTGGCAGATCCACTGCATGTATTTTTATAGAGGTGTCTGCAAAAAAACAGCTCAAAATTCAATTTTTAGGTTGATGTTTTCGTGTCTTAAATTTTAGGCGCGTTAAAAATTCATATTTAATCCGTCTCTTGTCGAAAAATTCAAAGTTTTTGTGAGATGTTATTTTTTTGTTCTAAACATGAGTGCAAAAAATCGTGAAAAAGTTCAACCTCTAGGACACTTTTTCATACTCGCACTTGGAAAAAAATTGCGATTTTGCATGGTTTGGGCGAAAAATCAAAATAAATCGAGACTTAGTCGAAATGCGACGAAACTTTATAGACACCTCTATGAAAATACATATAGATGATGTGAAAAGTTTCGTAACATTTCGAATAAGTGTCGATTTTTTGTATTTTTTCAATTGCGATTTTGCGCGATTCGGTCGAAAAAATAAAAAAAAATCAAGACTTATTCGAAATGTTACGAAAATTTTCACATGATCTATATGTATTTTTATAGAGGTGTCTGTAAAGTTTCGTAGAATTTTGATTTTTCGACCGAAACGCGTAAAATCACAATTGGAACTGCACTTAAGTGCAGTAAAGCCAGAGGCAGTTAACTGCCTCTGGAGCCAGCGGCAATTAACTGCTACCGGATATGCCAGAGGCAGTTAACTACCGCTGGGGTAATTTGGTCATTTCCGTGTATCAATATGAACTTTTTAATATCAGAAAAACAATTTTCCTCAATGTATTTGCGCTTCATGCAAATTGATGGAGGTAGATTGTAGACAACTAGGAGAGTAGCCCATGAACTATAATTACTTCATAAGTTTTCATACCAATTCATTTCATCTATAGCAAGTCCAAGCCTAATGTAAAGATTTTTGGCTAATTCCGAATACAAATCATCAATTTTCTTCCATTACAGAGAATCGGATGGCGAAGATACCCATCACATTTCCTCACATATGCATGCCATCTAATATTCTTTGCATCATTTACATTAGTGAACACTCATTTAAGCCTTGAAATTATTAAAAGATACTATAATACCCTCACATGAGGACGGTTTGTATTTTCATCACAATTAAAATCATGGTCCTTCACTTTGTAGCATGATACCCCACACCTGAGGCACATCTTCAGCTATTCAAGCTCTTTTGAATACAATATACAATCATTAGGGGAAGCATGTATACTCTTATACACTCATGATACACAATATCTTACTTGCCTCATTGTTACGACTGGGAAATGTTGTTACCTTCTAGGAGCATTTATTTTAACAGCTCAAGCAATTAAGTGAAACTTTTATTTGAACATAGGTAAGAGGGAATGTTGTAAAAGCCCTGTCAATTTAGTGCACCCGGGATACAAAGTCTCTTCTTTGTCACTATACAAATCATCATATATATACAAATCATCATATACATGTGCTAGTTGAAAAGACTATTGGACGATACCACAGATTATATCCAGGGCCGCCCTAGGGCATAGGTCGCGAGTGCGATGGCCTAGGGCCCATGCCGGTAGGGGGCCCAAAAAAAAATCAAAAGTTGGCGGTGTATATAGATATATTTAGATTTTAGAGGGTATATATAGCAAAATTCTCTGAAAAGGCCCAAACTTTGACATGTTAAAGGAATAGGCTGAAATCTGTTAATGTTTTTGGCCCTTTTAGTGAGATTTGCTATATATATCCCATGTAGGACAAATATTTCTATATACACCCTCCTGTAAAAAAATTGGTTGTTCTTAATAATATGCTCAAAAATTTATTATCAAAGAAATTGGTGATATTTTTTTGGACCCTTTGTTCCTAATAATTTGCTTCACTAATATTAAAAATATCAACGATATTTATTATCCAAGAAATTGGGATAATTTTCATAACAAAGCAAATTCTATTTTAGTTGAAAATGGGGTGCTAAAATTTTTGTCTACGTCACATGTGCTATTTTTCTCTATTTCTGTGGTATTTTATTTTGTTTTGTTGTATACAAAGTATTTAATTTATTTTCAGATGTTGTCTAAAAAACATTTATTTGGTAGTGAAAAGCGAAATGAAGAGCTAAAAAAACACAACAATGAGCTAAAAATAATTATGATGTATTATGTTAGGGCCCTTTTTTCATATTATGCATAAGGCCATAAAACTCTAGGAACGGCCCTGATCATATCCCTCTATCCTATCCTCTATATCTACATTGACTTCATTTCTTTTCGACACACTTAGCATGTTTATCGACTTGACATGCCATATCCATTTGGTATAGTTTTGGAAAATCTCATGACAAATAAGATGATTGTCATACCCCAATTTTTTGACCTAAGAGGTCACTGACACGTGTCGTTGGACCCTACGTTCATGCGCAGTTTGACCTGACCGATCTCTGACGTTTCAGTGGAAAATTCGGCAGAGAGGTATTTTAAAATACCTCATGTTTGATTCCGAGTCGGGCCCTCTTCTCTTTGTTTTTATATTTTAGTCTTTATTTCCATCTTTCGTTTTTTAATTTTAATTTTTATTAGTCATTCATTTCTTTTTAATTAATTAATTACCCTTTTTAAATA
>Ga0315914_1007901_pt1 | contig 14502 bp, 7 predicted proteins | sample MpolenodulesMG_FD_203920 | JGI IMG/M metagenome (GOLD analysis project Ga0315914, IMG submission 203920) | Medicago polymorpha root nodule microbial communities from Los Angeles, California, United States - elongated nodules | ecosystem: Host-associated > Plants > Roots > Nodule | place: USA...
ATGCAAATCATCACAAAAATGGGGTCAGGGACTATTTTAAAAAACAAAAAATTTTGCAGGGACCAAAAACAAAAAAAAAATTTACAGGACCAAAACTTAAACGGATCATATTTGCAGGGACGAGTGCAATATTTAAGCCAATATTATATTATTTTTTACATTAACATACTTGTTTCATTTTCATTAGGATAGGATAATATCTGTAACATAAGTTAGACTTAAATCTAAAACATTGGACTTAAAATATTTGATGCTTCACTAAGGGTATGCGTTTGTCTTCTGATAAAAGTATTAATCATATAGTTTTAACAAAATTACTCTGCGGTTCTATAAATTTGACACGTGTAAACATTGAGGGCTTAGAAAGAGTTAATTTTTTTAGGGGGTCAAAATCATAACATTTAGATATTTGGGGGGCCAAAACAGTAATTAAGTCTTGATCCTTTTTTTTTGTATTGATTATTTTCTAGACTGGTCCAACGCCCAGACGGCAGACACACATGAAAGTTCAATTATACTAGATTATCTTCAGTCTTGAATCCTCACCTACCGTTTTATGACACTTCAACAGTTAGTAACGGTCATCAAAGTCAAGCATTGATGAGCCTGGTCTGGTATGAGCCCCATCACTCCCAACAACTCCTTTTATGCGCCTATAAAAAGTATCTTTCGCCGCAATACAAGATACATAACTTTTATCCATTTAATATCTTTTATTCTTTATTATATTACTAACTTGAACATCAAAGTGTTTGCAAGTACCACCCCTAACATTAATCTCGACAACAACTATTCAATCTCAACCAACTTATCTTGATCATATAAGACCATATTCCTTATATTTCATTATCTTTTTATGCGTGACATTTTAATATTGAGATAAATTACACAAATGTATTAGATTCATCCCCTTCGTTTCTTCTTTAAATCTAAATTTTCAAAGATCAAAATCCTATGACTTGAGAAGATGACTTAATGAGTATAAGTACTTCTTTGCCCCTCAAATATTTTTGCCTCATAGATACCCATATTAGGGAGAAAAATAGAAGAAGACTTAATGGGTGTAAATACTACTTTAAATCTCTTCTTTGTCGTGTGTTCTACATTGTTTTAATGTTAAAATATTTAACAATAATGATATAAAGTTGTTGATAAATGATATTAAATTATTTGATTAGTTACATTTTTTTAAAAGGTATTGTGTTAAAGGGATCTAGTGTTTATTAAGTATCACTATTAAAAATTGGGTCAAAAAAAAGTATCACTATTAAAAAATTATAAATTAATTATGTGTGAATTTAAAACCCGTTTTTGTGTGTTAACCCTCGTATTCTCAGTGAAATGAGGACGTAATAATCTGAAATTCGACCGGAAGATAAGTAAAGTCTATAAAAAAAATTGTTTCGCTTAAATATTAAACTCGGAATTTTTGAATAATTCATCCTTTGATGAAACTTATTAACCATTTAAACTTAATTGTTTGGTCAAATATAAAGCCCGATCCCTATCTCACCCACCTCTCACAGACTCACTAAGTGCACAGTTACAAAGTGTGTGAGAAAGGTAAGCACTAGTATGTTGGTAACGATAGAATAGAAAGAAGAGTGCGTTATTGAGCTGGATCTCACCAAAGGTACAAAGAAAATAGGTTACGTGACATGTGACAAGGTAAGCATTAGTATCCCCATCGGATTATCACCTAGCCAAATTTGAAAACGTAAATTTTTTTTCTTTATATTGACAGTACATATTCATTCATTAAAATCATACCATTAATCAAAATATTAAATGCATTATTGACATTGTAATGTTTTGTCGCAGTGAATCATATATTTCAGCAGACACTTATAAAGATTAATTCTTTGAGTCTAACAGATTCAATTAAAATTTTCTCTCAATAAAACTCGAGTGTAATTTTGATTGAATACATACATACAGAATTTTACATGAAAATTATTCTTTTAAAACATGATAAATGTTATATGCTTGTTTTGTTGTCTAACTACATATTTATATAATGATGTATGTACAATTTTCTTGTATCAGTTCTCTCCTCTCGGTAAAACCAATAATACGCATTTTATGTATTTGAGCTTATCGAAAGGAGGAGATTCACAACAGTTAGGATTTTGATACCCGTTGTCGGAGCGTATTATTAAAAGGTTTTTTTGGTTGGTAAGTCGTCATTAATAAATGGGGGGCGTATGGCGCTTTTGAAATCTTACTTGTAGTATTTTTAAAACTGTTTTCTTTCATTCTTCAAGAGTCTCACATGTATTACACCCCTTTAAACTATTTTTAAACGCTTTTTTTGGGAGGGTGTGAGGAAAATATCTTGGATTAAATGGGATGATGTTTGTTTAGAAAATGAGTTTGGAGGTTTGAGGTGCGCATGATTAGAGAATTTAATTTGACATTTTTAGGAAAGGGGTGTTGAAGGTTGTATATGGATCGTAATAGTTTGTGAAGGTGGATGTATTAGGGATTGAGGGCGTTTATGATCAATGTGGCAGACACAAATAGTTGGAATTTGTAGGGGGAGGGATGGCAGTGGGTGGGTCTTTTGACAATAATTTGGTGTGAGTTGGGAACGATGGGACTAGAACATTTTTATGGTCGGATATGTGAATGGATAGAGTGCTTTATGTGATAGGTTTAGGTGGTTGTACGAGTTAGCAGAGAATCGGTGGACAACAGTATCATAGATGTATGCTTTAGCTTGGAAGATTGGGTGAGAAGCTTGAAATTATTCCAAAAATATTGAATGTGTCTGGGTAAGTATTCAATTAGTAAATCCTTCCCACTTGGCGGCAAATTTGAAGTATTTTAGCGCCAAAGGTGGGTTCTTAAAAATAAATTGTTAGGCTTAATTGCATGTTTGATCTCTTATGTTTATTTTTGTTTTCAAGTTAGTCTCTTATGTTTTAAAAGTTTCAAGTTGCTCTCTTACGTTTTAAAAGTTTCAAGTTGGTCCAAAACGTTGCTCGCGTTGGAATAAGTTAGTCCCTTTCGCGACATGATATTGAGTTTAATAAAACCAAAAAAAATTTAAAAATGATTTAAACTGATTTTCTAAATAAGTTAAGGTTCTATCACCCATATTGTTAACCCAAATCTTTAAACGTTAAGTGACAGAATGGACTAACTTATTCCAACGTGAGTAACGTTTTGGACCAACTTGAAACTTTTAAAACGTAAGAGACCAACTTGAAACTTTTAAAACATAAGGAACCAACTTAAAAATTAAAATAAATATAAAGAATCAAACATGCAATTAAGTCATTTTATTATTTACATATAATCTAGCTAGCTTCTCTACGTGTCATCTCGAAATAAGGAAATTAACATTGTTTTCAGCAAAATGCTGAGTCAATTGAACAATTTTTTGAGATAGTTAAATGGTTATCATTTTGTTGTTGGTAGTTAAAAGCAAAAAAAATCATAGTTTACCTCTTGATTTTTTTTAAACGAATCTTTTGATCTTAATCATTGGTGGACTAATCTTATCATGTATTTAGGATATGGGATAGTTCCTTAACTTTTGATCTTTCTTAACATGGATGTTCTATTCTAAATAAACTTCTTTTTTTAGACAAAAATAAAACGATATTCATTCATTCAAATCGATAGATTACATCAGATACAAACATCGCTAAAAACGTAAAGGGTGAATCTGCGAACAAACTCACATCATCCAAGTTAATAGCATAAAACGGCAAAATGCCTACAAATAATATGATAAAACCTAAGTCACCGAAATTTACATGCTTCCGGATCTTCAACATTGACGCCCAAATCATTGGTTGAATTTGTAATTGCCTGATGTCGATCTTTCAATAGGAAATAAACGAACACCGCGACAAGACGCGACGACAAACAGCACAACGCCGCACTTAGACGACGAAATCACAAAAAAACACAATAGGAAAAACTTGATATATGTGAAAACCACTTATTTAGATTGAAAGAAAAGAAAAAAAAAGATGCTGAGGGGTGATTCTAGGTCAAAAATGACCTAAAACCACCCCTCCTCGATGAACGAAGGAGAAAGAAAGTTTAGAGAGAAGTTGGAGTTTCTCTCACTAGAAAACTAGAAAAAACACTCACATGTAAATAACCTTCTGTGTTGTCGGTTGTTCCTTGTGTTTAATATATTTTATTTTTGTTGGCTTAATTATATAAATGGTCACTTAATTTATTTGTTATTTTCAATTGGTCCCTTAACTCTAAAATTTTCCCTTTTGGTCCTTCAAACATGCTCCGTCAGTCAACTTAGTCCTCTCCGTTAGCTTTTTAATGTTTAATATTTTTGATATGATTTTAACCATTTGATTGCAAGTCCATTATATCTAATGGTGAACCATCAATACCTGATTATTTTTATTACACTCTTCATCTTCCTCATCTTCAACATGTGTTCATGAAAACCCAGAAAAACAACATTTTCTCTTCAAAAATCACATAAAAAACAACATTTTCTCTTCAAATTCACATAAAAAATTCCCTTTTGATGTGAGTCCATATCCCATTAACAACAAAAATTCCCTTTTGATGTGTTCATGAGTCTATATTCCATATTCCAGTAGCATCAAAAATTTCGTCGGAGGAAGGGAGTCCATATTCCAGTAACAACAACAAAAATCATATAAAAAATTCCCTTTCACCTTCGTTTTTCTGTTCCAAATTTTATATTTCTGGATCTATCTCCAACACCGCCGAATCTAACGCCTCATCTCACGGCCGATAGAAGGTTACCTGTGCGAAAAAGCATAAGAAGAAGGAAGTTAACGGCGTTGCCGCTGCCGGTAACAAACTCACCTTCAACAGAAACGATGTCGCGTTCAAGTCGCTTGAGTTGCATTCAGAGAACGCAAACCCATACGAACTCAAACCCAGTACAGGATAGAGAACTCAAATTCTTGAACACATAGAACAAAGGGTGAAATGCGATTACGAACGCGAACAATATTCACGGTTCTGCGGTTTCGATTTCGTTGTTTTCAACTTTGATTTTTGGTTCTGCTTCAGTCGATTTCAATTTTAGGAAGGAAGTTTGTTTATTGGTTCTGCAGTTTTGATTTCATTGTTTTCAACTGCTATTGATTTCATTAGTTTTCCTCTTCGCAATAGATTTCGTCTTCAAATTCGTTTTCAATTATAGGTTTAAGTTGTTTGATATCAGGTTTTTGTTGTTTGACGGTGTGCTTGCTGGCTTATGGGTTTCTACTTTCAAACATGAAAATCTCAAGATAACAAAGAGATTCTGTTGGATTTTGGATATAAAAAAGCAATTGAAGTTGTTAAATTTTTTTTTTTATCTTCTGTGTTGCAGTTGTTGTTATTGTTTTGCAGGAGGAGGGAGAAGAGCTATGGAAAAAAAAGAAGGAAGGTGTTTTGATTTTGGGTGAAGAGAAGGAGTGGGTTGTGATTTTGGGTGAAGAAAAAACGTTTTTCTTTCATCATGATGATCACTTTGTTTTTCTTTTTCTGGTGTGCTTGATGAATGTATGAAGATGTTGATGAAGACGAGGAGGGAAGAAGATGAAAAAATGTTAAAAAAATTAGATGTTGGTGATGCACCGTTAGATACAATAGACCTCCATAATCCTGCCGTCCCCTTTTTCGAAAAAAAGATCAAAGAGTTGAAATTAAAAAAATTAAAAGGTCTACGATAGACCACCTATAATGTTGGTCCACCTAATACATTTTTGGTTAAAGTTAACTGACATGGTACAAACTGACTGACGAAACATATTTGAGGGACCAAACAAAAAAAATTTAAAGTTAAGGGACCAAATCAAAAACAACAAATAAGTTAAGGGACCATTTATGTAATTAAGCTATTTTTTGTTTGTTAAAAATTTTAAATGTTCAAAAAAGATTACTTAGATTGTCTCAAAATGGTGCAACACTTTTAGCAAAAATAAAAATAAAATGGTGCGACACTTGCAATTTCATGGATTAAAACGTTATCTGTAATTTTTTATTCATTAAAAAAAATATAATACGAAAACGGGCCAAACACATGAACAACAAAACCAAAGGTTGTTGAAATATATTTTCGACAATTTGTTACAATAATCCAACCACCGACGTCAACCATGTGAAAACGTTGTTCCGATCAATTAACGAAACAAACAACCTTAATCGTCACACATCCTTTTCCATCATTCATCTTAACCCCCCTGGTTCTCCCCCAGCAATCTTTTTTTGCCCCCAAAATAGTAAAACATTCCATAACGCTGTTTACAATTAATTAATTAATAACTAATATTCCTATTTTAATAGTATTTTGCTTTTTCAAAAAGAAACTGAGAAAAAAGAAGAAAAGAGAAAGAAAAAAAAAAGTAGCAGAAAGAAGAAGATTAACAACAACAACAACTACAGCAGATCCATATAAATAGGCGCGCATATCTCAGAATTATCAACGAACGGAAGCTCCACCGGAAACCGGCTTAAACGGTAAAAATGAGTGGTCCATCGCGAGAAGATAATTCAAAGGAAGAGGTAAAAGAAGAAGATGAAGGTAACCGGTTACTGGAAGTTGACGGTGAAGGTGAATCTTCATCGGAAGAAGAAGCAGCGTATGAATCCGGTGAGAAAATCGTGGTGGTGGATTTCGAATTCGGCACCGTCGACGATTCAACCGTTCCACCTTTTTCATGGAAGAAGCTATGGATGTTCACAGGACCAGGATTCTTGATGAGTATAGCATTTTTGGATCCAGGGAATTTGGAAGGTGATCTACAAGCAGGAGCGATTGCAGGGTATTCATTGCTATGGTTGTTGATGTGGGCTACTTTGATGGGATTGTTGATTCAATCGTTATCGGCGAGGGTTGGTGTTGCTACTGGTCGTCATCTTGCTGAGCTTTGTAAAGATGAGTATCCGAATTGGGCGAGATACGTGCTTTGGTTTATGGCTGAACTTGCTTTGATTGGTGCTGATATTCAAGAGGTTATTGGTAGTGCTATTGCTATTCAGATTCTTAGTCGTGGTGTTTTGCCTCTTTGGGCTGGTGTTCTTATTACTGCTTCTGATTGGTATGCTTATCATCACTCTTTTCATTCAATTTGTTTCAATTATGCATGTTTTCAGGAGTTGTTATTTAATTAATTAATTATTTTAGTCAATTATGGGATTGAGGTTTTATTAATAGTGAAATTAAGGTTTTTTTTGGATAAACAGCTTAATTAAGTGCTTATCAGGTAAGTGATTATGTATAAGTTATTTTTATCACCGAAGTTATTATAAAGACAAACTTTCTAATAAGCTATCATGGAGAGCTTATGAAAATAAGCTGAATAAGAATTTATGCCAGTAGAAAAGTTCAAATGATTCAATCTAAACATGCTATCTAGCGGAGTAGCTTAGACCATTTTTTTTTCATTTTGGAGTGGTACTGGTGTTTTTCCTTACCTTGTTGTTCATAATTAGAACTCACAGGGATTCGGTGACTTTGGTGGCGGGAAAGTCACCGTGACTTCAGTGTATTTCATGAAAGAGAAAGATGAAAGAGAAATGATAAATAAGATGAGAGAGCGATAGACACAGTCGCAACGACTTTCCTGCCTTAAAGGTAGCAAATCCTGACCCGGATTTTCTTGAGCTGCAACTTTCAAGGAAACTTTGGATTGACAGAGTTTTCACGTGTAGAGAACTGAAATTGAATTTGTCGGACTAAGTTTCCTGTTAGTACCTGGCTGTTAACTGGTTTTAGTTTATTGTAGTCTATAACTATAAAACGGTTTTACATGGATGGGGCTAATTTGCTTCACGTGCTTCAAATTTGGTGGCATCTAAAGGGTGAAAAACAGAGGATATTGGAGGGAGGTTTCAGGCAACCATATGGAAGCGCAAATGATATGTGGGAGACGATGGCACATGAGATTAAAAAGGTAGCAAAAGAGACGTCGGGAGAATCTCGAGGTTTTGGACCTAGGGGTAAAGAATCTTGGTGGTGGAATGAAAGTGTTCAGAATAAAGTTCGGATCAAAAGAGATTGTTTTAAAGATTGGCGTAGGTGTAAAAATGTCGAAACTTGGGATAAATATAAGATAGCTAGGAAAGAGGCTAAGAAGGCGGTGAGCGAAGCGAGAACTCAAGCTTTTGAAGGATTATACCAATCTTTAGGTACCAAGGAGGGAGAGAAATCTATATATAAGCTTGCTAAGGGATGAGAAAGAAAGACAAGAGATTTGGACTAAGTAAAGTGTATTAAGGATGAAGAGGGTAGAGTTTTGGTTCAGGAAAGAGATATTAAGGATAGATGGAAGAAGTATTTTCACAACCTATTTAATGAAGGATTTGAGATCTTACCAGAGACATGTTAGACATCAGAGAGGAGGACCTAAACTATAACTATTATTGTCGGATTCAAGAGCACGAGGTTAGAGAAGCGTTGAAAAGGATGAGTAGTGGCAAGGCAGTTGGGCCGGACAACATACCTATCGAAGTGTGGAAGAGTCTTGGCGATAGAAGAATTGTGTGGCTCATAAACCTTTTTTAACGAGATTATAAGGACGAAGAAAATGTCGGATGAGTGGAAAAGAAGCACTTTAATTCCAATCTATAAGAACAAGGGGGATATACAAAATTGCGCGAATTATAGGGGAATTAAACTAATGAGTCATACCATGAAGTTTTGGGAAAGGGTGATCGAACGAAGACTAAGAAAGGAGACTCGAGTTACAAATAACCAATTTGGTTTTATGCCTGGGAGATCGACTATGGAAGCGATCTACTTCGACGCATGATGGAGCGATATCGGACGGATAAAAAAGACTTACACTTAGTTTTCATTGATTTGGAAAAGGCGTATGATAGAGTACCGAGAGAGATTTTGTGGAAAGCCCCGGAGAAGAAAGGGGTTAGGATTGCCCATATTAGGGCTATCAAGGATATGTACGAGGGAGCTTCGACTAGTGTGAGGACGCAGGATGGGACTACCGAAGACTTTCCCATAACAATAGAATTGCACCAAGGGTCAGCCCGAAGTCCTTATCTTTTTACTTTAGTTTTGGATGTACTGACGGAACACATCCAATGGTTAGCACCGAGATGTATGCTTTTTGCAGATGATGTAGTCTTGCTTAGTGAGTCGAGGGACGAAGTGAACGGGAGGCTAGAGACCTGGAGACAAGCCTTAGAAGCGTATGGTTTCCGCTTGAGTAGAAGCAAGACGGAGTATATGGAATGTAACTTCAGCGGAAGGAGAAGTAGGTCTACCTTGGAGGTGAAAGTTGGAGCTCATATCATTCCCCAAGTTACACGGTTTAAATATCTTGGGTCCTTAGTACAAAATGACGGAGAAATAGAAGCAGATGTAAGCCATCGTATTCAAGCTGGGTGGTTGAAATGGAGAAGAGCCTCAGGTGTTTTGTGCGATAAGAAGGTACCACTTAAGTTGAAAGGAAAGTTCTATCAGACAACAGTCAGACCGGCGTTGTTGTATGGTACGGAGTGTTGAGCAGTTAAGAGTCAACACGAGAATCAAGTAAGTGTAGCAGAGATGAGGATGTTGCGCTAGATGAGTGGTAAGACTAGACATGATAGGATTAGGAATGACACCATTAGAGAGAGTGGGGGTAGCACCTATAGTAGAAAAGTTGGTAGAAAATAGGCTTAGATGGTTTGGGCATGTAGAGAGAAGACCCGTAGATGCCGTGGTAAGAAGAGTAGATCAAATGGAGGAGAGTCAAGTTAAAAGAGGTAGAGGTAGACCTAGGAAAACTATTACAGAAACCATTAGAAAGGATTTAGAGGTCAATGAGTTGGATCCAAATTTGGTTTATGATAGAACACTATGGCGTCATTTGATCCATGTAGCCGACCTCACTTGGTGGGATAAGGCTTGGTTGTTGTTGTTGTTGTTGCAGATTTTATATTCCTTTTGATCCTAATGCTAAACATCAATCAAATTAAAGGAAGCCACTATCACACTTAAGATTGGTTGGACGCTAACTTACTTCAGTTATCCATTCAAATCCAGACATGTATTTTTGAATAACGTGGATTGTCAGTTTTTAAGCTCACCATGAGGGCCATTGGATATTGATATCCTTATCTTGAAATATATTAAAGTATCTATGAGAAATAATAGGTTCGATTCTCTCTGGTGCCAATTTGAGGGGGTTAGTTTAGCTTCTTCAAAAAAAAAAAGGTATTGAGAGTGTTGGTGTTAGGTCACTGATTAGAATTGTGGGCAGAAAGGATAATAGTCGGTCTATAGGAATGTGTATTTTCCTTGTTTTATTATCGAAAAAGTTGTGTAAGGAAAGAGATGTGTAAAACTCACCACTCTTATTCATCCCAGGTTGTGTCATTAAACTCTAGGCTTGATATAGTAGTATCAGCTTCATATTGGATATTTAGTTCTGTTCTCATTCAGTTTTTTACGTTGTATTTAATATAGTATCCTTTCTTCATCAAGCACTATTAACTAATTCATCGTAATTTGGTCTCTCAAACCTTAGGCTGTTGGATCAGTCTTTGGTGCCATTGTTGGAGGCACAAATTTGGATGAAAGGAAGCGATGTGCAGAGGAGGTAGCCAAGCGAAATGTAGCAGGTTTCTATTTCTTTAGTTCTTTTTCTGCAAACCATTTGCACATATTATTAAATATTTATGATCATCCATCCTAATAAGCCATTTTTCTGCTAAGTTATTTACTATAGCGGTTCATAACGAGGAACTTCAGACAGACTCGTATAGTGTGTCTGCAAATCTCTACAATGTAAATTAGGTGAGTTATCCTATGCACCACTTAGGTAGTGGTGCATGGATGGACCAAAGGGAAAAAAACTGTAGGAAACCAATCCTGCGTATTATATAAAAAGGAATCCTAACAGATCATATAGGATACTCTAAACTAGTCTAAGATATAGTAAATATAATCACAGATATTTACCAGTTTTTCTAACAATTTTGATGTAAGTTTATACTGATGAAGTCAACACTGCGATGTCTTCTTTATATGATTTTCCGGCGGCTAATTATGTGGTTAATTGTTTTGATTTTTGTATATCTATTTCTATTATTTCTTCCAAGCCAACAGAATACAACCTTGATGACAAACTGAAAACAAGAATATTTTACTCATATTTCATCCATATGATTCAAAATAACTACTATTTATTTTACCATTTATGGAGACAATTTTTGGAGGCACATGGCTTTCATTCTAGCTTAGGGTAGAGATAAAATTTACTAGAAAAATTCATACTACAAGTCCCAAAATTTAAGTACCTAGGTTCATCATACAAATTGACGGGGAAATAAAGCGTGATGGAAACCATAGAATTCCAAGCAAGGTGGGGAGGTACGTTTTAAGTGTAATTTGTGATAGAAGAGAGTCACTCAAGTGAGGGAAAGTTTTACTGCATATCTATAGGACATGCAATGTTGTATATGATTTAATGTTGTGTATAAAAACAACGAAAGTGAACTCAATATTGCAAACAGGAGAATGTTAAGATGGATGACTAGACACATAAAAAAAGATAGGATTATGAATGAGATCATCAAACAAAAAGACAGAGTTGCACTTACTTTGGAAAAATGGTAGTGTCTCACCATACATGATTTGGGCTTGTGAAAAGAGCCCATTAGAAGCATCAATAATGAGGGTTTGATTAGATGGAGGATGATCCAATAGTTGGAGTTAGAGGATGATCAAGGAAAACTACGTAATTCATTAAGAAGGATTTAGATTTAAATGGAATAACATTAGACATGATTTATTTCAAGATATTGTGGTGTTGATTAATCCTTGTCGCCGATCCCGCCTAGTGGGAATAGGCTTTAGTTGTTGCTCTTGTTGTTGTTTTCTCCTTATGTTAGGTGATACATTTGTGACCCCTACAGATGCCTATATTTGTGTAGATGTGATAACTAAACTATGGTAATTCATGTAGGTTATTGGATTGGAGGATTTGGTCTTGGTGAGGCCATTGATGAGCGACCTGCTCTTCTACGTGCTATTGTCGTAAGTGCAATTTGTTTTACTTGTTCACGTCATTAAGACAGTATTCAAATTGGATTTAATTTAATGCGTGATAGATGCTGAAATCATAATACAACTAAAAACAAACCTCTTCTTTATAGTTATGTTCCACAACAGAATGGCGGAAATAAAAACTAAATCCTATAACTGCAAATTAGTTATAAAACTTTAATGAACGTTTACCTATAAGTTTATGCTTTTAGGAGAGTTGGTCCTCAACATACGTTATAACTTTTGATATAACAAAGTTACCTTATTCTCAGGATGTTTTGCGAGATGAAAAGCCACGCATGATCTGTGGTCTTGGACTCCCAGGTACACAATTATTCAATTCATGTTCAGTGGCCTACTTTGCTTAATGAATATGTTTATTCTTTTCGTGTTATATGGTTATCTTCTGCTCATGTACTTATTCCTCTCTCTTCCTAATCATTTTATTCTCTCGAGTTACTTTTGCTGATGATTGATTGATTATGGATTTCTCACATGCCACGAACCACCTAATGAAAGTAACAAAAGTTACACATACATGATTAAGAACACACAGTCCTTAAGATGGTTAAATGATATATCTGATTTTATAGACCAGGAATTTAGTTAGTAAAAATAAACAATCATCATCTTTTGTCAGCTCTTTCACGGTAATAATCTATTCCACAAGCTAATATTTAGGTGAAGAGACATGTATGGTTTTAAATTATGAACTCACTACCATTTGGTCATAGAGGCTCTGACATCATATCTTGCACTGTCTGTGTCAAAGCTTAGGCTAATTGGCAAAGATACATGAATGCTTTGGATATAATATCTCAAACACTATTAAACACACTTTTGATCTTAAAATTGATTATTTCTTGATTAAGTTTTAATATTAGTACAAATTTGTTGCACATAAAAACTTATTATACTTTTGCAGAGGAGATCTTGCAGGGAATTGCTGCTGGAATTGATCTTTTTGATTCATCGTAAGTAGAGCTAATTTCAATTTTCATTTGTTCAATATATACCCCTATTCACCTTGGTGCATCGTGTCACGGAAAATTTAGATTGTTTTGTGATAACTCAGATACATCTATACACTCACACTTGGAGGATTTGCGCTAACCTTTTCACTCGACAAGAATGGGAATCAAAATAATTTTAAGCTTAGCCAGAGAGGAAGTGACTCAACAAAAATCAATTTGCGAGCAACAGAATATAGGTAACGTTATCATTTTAACTGCTTTTTGCACTTTCTTGAATTCGATTGTATGAATAGTAGGTTGAAATGTAGGGTTGGTGGCTGATTTTATTAAACTTGTCTCAGAAAATGGTCATTTAACCTTAAGGGTGATTTTTAAAACATGGCTAGTGACTACATATGTGTGAGTACTAAAGTTTTATGAATGTCCTCGTGAGCTTAGCTCAGTTGGTAGGGACAATGCATAATATATGCAAGGTCCGGGGTTCAAACCCCGACCACCACAAAAAAAAAAACTAAAGTTTTATGAATGTGTGGTTATAAATATAAGTATAAGTATTAATGGTTTTACAATAGTAATACAGAAACAAGTTTATCTTATTTTCACCATTTCTTTGACAAAACGTTGTCAAAAGAAAACATGATTAAAGCAGTGTGTTTTTTTGTTGCAAATAAATGAACTGAAGATGAAAACTGAAAATAAACTTAGTGACAAGCACCTTATTTACTAATTCCTCTTGTTGTGTTTCTATGCAGGTTAGACATGTCCCCCATTGTAGGAGGCTGCACCTGCCATACATGCCAGAATTATACGAAGGCATACATCAATCACCTATACAACGTTCATGAAATGCTGGCACAAACTCTTCTTGAAATGTATGAATATTTTTGCTTCAAATCTTCAATGCTACTCTTGATTGTCATATATAGCAGTTACACAATTAATTATGACCATAATTCATAAAAGATCTAAATTGATAATCAACGTGAGACCAAATAATGACCAAGACGGGAATGAAGAAGAAAATCATAACAAATGAAATAGGAGACTGGAAAAGGAAAACCTGATAAAAGAACTTAGAAAAGGGAAATGAAGATTGGAGTAAATACAACAGAAGAGTCAAACACTTATGTGAGGTATGTAGCACGTGTCGGTGTTCAATATGTGTCTGATGCATGGACAGGCCTAAAACCCAGGAGTGTCGATGCTTCATAAGATGCTTAGTCTGTTAGGTTGAGATAGTTAACAGAAATAAATGAGGCACATACTGCTTGAAAATAATATCGAAGGTTTAGAATGAGAACGGGTTTTTTTGTGAGGATTAGTAGTGTTGAGGAGAGATCTAGGTTTCTCAAATACCCTGAAAAAGTGCATGCTCTTTTTTGTAATAGCTAATTATTAGGAATTGTAATTTCTTTGCTAGGCTATTCAATTCTGACTAAATTCAATCATAAACAAACAACCAGTGAATTGTTGTCCCTCTATTCCCCCCTCCCCCCCACTATTTTCTAGTAAAGCCATTTACAAATGGTTGTG
>Ga0315914_1007903_pt1 | contig 14499 bp, 12 predicted proteins | sample MpolenodulesMG_FD_203920 | JGI IMG/M metagenome (GOLD analysis project Ga0315914, IMG submission 203920) | Medicago polymorpha root nodule microbial communities from Los Angeles, California, United States - elongated nodules | ecosystem: Host-associated > Plants > Roots > Nodule | place: USA...
AGCTACTTTCGAAGTGCAGTGAGTGTGTTCCTCTAGCAACCACACCTATTCTCATGGTTGATTGCTATTAGAATCCTTGAAGAACGAAACTTTATATGTCTCAAGGTTAGCTAGACTATTCTCATGTTTCGCAACCCTTGTCTAATTTTACTTGTTCCAATATCAAAGCTCCGCCTTCGCTTTATGAATTGATATTTGAGATAATGAATTAACAAATACTAACCCTCCGTTGTCGCTTTATGAGTTTGGTATTTTGTTAATTCATTATAAAAATGGTGAATTAGATTAGAAAGTAGATTTATATAAAATTAGGGTTTATGGCTTGGTTTGATTAGGATTATATCATTAAACTTATCGAACAATCTCAAGACAAGAAGAGTCTACTCACTAATGTTCCTTGTAGACATAGAAGAGAAGAAGAAGAACATAAAATAAATGTGAACTTTTATTCAAAGAAACAATTGTCACTTATTATTTCCAAGAACAAAAGATGATTTGTTATGATAGCTAGCTACTCTATTTATAGTCTACAATGACTTAAGCTCTAAGAAATATAACAATAAAATGTTCCACAAGAAACCACGGGCTTTTAGGTCAGAAGTAAACTAATAGGTAGCTTGTCCGGGAAGCAGAAAAGCAGCAAAAGGAGTTCTGGGAGGTGGCACGACCGTGTGGCTGGTGGCACGGGCCGTGACAAGCTTCTGACTTGGGGGACGTCATATTTTTGTACCGAATCTTCGTATTTTCAACCGGAATCAGCTCCAAACCCCTTTCTTTTGCTCCAAGACTTAATCTTTAGAATATTTGTTCCTGAAATATAATAACTTGCAATTGAAGTAAAATAATTCTAAAAAGGAAATAATATTAAATAAAACGAAATCAAATCTAAATAAAACAGACTCAAATAATATATTAAAAACACTAATTTATTGACTCATCATGCTTCAAGCTTCCTTCTTGTTGATTCCATTGCTCTCATTTGTTCTTTTAAAACCTATGCCTTAATTAAGACACTGAAAATTTTGTCTATGGTCCTGCACACTTGAACAAATATTAGCATATCCAATTGACAATTTTTAACACCATGTTATCATCAAAACTTAAAGGGTAATGTTAAACACATTTTGTTCCAACACATTTTCCATCACTGAAGAGATTATATATCGACGTAGGCGTTATGATTTCAGAAGTTGCCTTACTCTCTGGCTGCCCCGGCCTCGAAACTTTAGATGGTTACTTTCGCTTTCACCCTCCAGACTATGTCACCAAATTTCTCATTCCACCTTTCTCCAGCTCCAAGAGATCGAAATCCACCTCTGACAACTTCACCTGGAGCTGGAGTTACCTTAATGTAATTGGAAATACCAAATTGGGCATCATTGGCCATTTCCACTGTATGGTGGAAGCATTTCTTGATGTATTTTCCCCAGTTGAAAGCGAATTTGTCGACCCTATTCTCAATCACCTCCGAGCTCACAAAGAGTATATGAATCTACTTTCGTGTCATTCAACATCTAAGGTGAAGTTTTATTTTTATGGTTTATATGTATTTGTATATATAGTATTGCACTAATTTTGTGCCATCACTTGTTGTTATCACGTACAACCAGTCGCCACTTCATGCCACTGTTCTAAACTATCCATAGTTTCGCAATTTACTTCATCTAAAGTTCATTCTTCCCTGTTTCAACTCGAATGTCCTGGTCAACGTGCTTGAGAAATGCCACATGCTTCAAGTTCTCATAATTCAAAACAAGGTTTGTTGAGCTCTCAAGTTTAATTAAATCAATTTTTGGCCTGTTCATGTATGGATGTATGTATCTATCTATACACAAAAATATATTTTTGAGTGATGTTGTCTCTTGTTGGTAGGAGGAACCATCACCTTTAAGAACATGGCAGCCGGAGTCAACAACAGTTCCTGAATGTCTCAAATCCCACCTGACCTATATTCACATAAAAGGATATCAAGGATATGAAGACGAGCTTACATTTGCTGAATATCTTTTGAGGAACGGACTTGTTTCGCAGACAATGCTTATTTTTGTTGATACTTCAATGCACACAACGAATAAGTACCGTTCAGTCAAAAGATTAACTGATATACCAAGGGGCTCTGTCACCTGCCAACTTAAATTTGACCCAACTGTCTCTCATTAAGGTGAAAACTCTCACTGCCTCTTTTTTTTTATCTCTCCTGCTCATTCAAGGCTAGCATTAGTTCTAAGTTCCTAACAGTTCCACGTGCCTTGTATTTTTACAATAGATTCATGACACTGTCACCGTATTTTCAACTATATTGTGCTAGAACTACATAATTCCATACCCACATTGTATCAAAAGTATCTCAGATCTATTTGTTTTCTCATAACAAAGCCTAATGGGATTGACACTTTGTACTAATCTAAAACATTTTAGTTTTTCTCATATAACAATGTTTGCTTTAGAATTAAAAGCTTTGCAATAGTTGAAATTTGCAAGATTTGGAAGGTTGAAGAGAGTAATGATCTTTACATGCTTTCTGAAATGGATAGAAAAACTTCTAGATTTCATGCCCCTTGTTGCAACTTAGTCACAACATATTTTGATCAGAAGAATTTTATTTCTTTTACTTATCCTTGTTCATGGTAGTCATTGCAGTTCTAGAGATGAATACTAAGAAATTAGAATTATAGTCAAATCATAATGTTGATTTTTTTTATTTATTTGCAAGGTTCTTGGAAGAAATATAAGCAAATCAATTTAGGATTCCTAGATGGATGCATATTTATGCTTCTATATAGATATTGAGTGGTCTTATTAATCTGATCAGTACTCGGTTATGAAGCCCCGATACCTGACACGATACGGATACGATACGATACCGATACGGCGATACGAGAAATTTTTCAAAACTCCCGAAACGATACGGTCTCGATACGTTATTAAAAAATTAAATTTAAAACTAATAGTATAAGTGCACAATGTATAAACATAACTAAAAATGATAACAAACAAACATTCACATTAATGAAAATGATCAAAACAAGTGATAATTAGTACCATCAAAAGAGAACATCATTAGTACTATCCAAAGTGAACATTATTAGTACTATAAAAAAAGAACACCATGTTTTAATGTTGACTACTTAATAATTAACACTAATTGAGATTGAAAACAAACAATTTTTTTCCAATTAGAGAGAAAAACAGAAGAAGAGAATAAGATATTAAAGGGTGAAGAACAGAAGAAACATAACATTAGAGAGAAGAGAAACAAAGTAGAACTCATCGAAGGTGTTGATGGAGGCAATGGTTGGAAGAGGAGATATTTATCGCTCAGTGGTTCTAATTTTTTGGGGTTAGAAAAGACAAATGTTTTGGATAACACTGCTAGTCTTTATGTATTTTTATTTCATAATCTTTTATTTTATTTTTTTTAAAAGGAAAGTATCGGTGTCGGAGTATAAGTTAGCCGTATCCGACACGTATCGGTCAATTTTTTCAAAAAAGTAAATATTAATTGGCCGATACTTCACCATTCTTCACCATTTTTGGAGTATCGGGACGTATCGATATCGGATACGTGTCGGACACGATTCTTCACCATTTTTGGAGCATCGGGGCTTCACCGGCTATCAACCTACAAGCAGTTTATTCAACCCCTATAGATATGTAGACAGCCACCATTTATCACTGTAATTGGATTTTGAAGGCTAAAATTCTAGAGCAGATAGAAGCATTTTTGTTGGTTGGTCTTATGAAAGTTGTGGTGCTAGGAAAAACAAAAATTACACTCTAAAGGGACCGTTCCTTGTCTAAGTGTATTTGGGACTATACCAAATGCATTAGATGTTGTCAAAGACTGAAATTAATGAAATGCATATATACATTCATATCCTATGAATTTTATCTTGTAGGCTTAAAGTCAATATTTTGGAATTAGGATTAATGTCTTCTACTGAATTTTCAAGAATAATGTGAATAAGTTTTAATCCATTGTGCACTACATTCATAATTTACATCTTGACGAGTATATCAGCTTCTCCATGCTTGCTCGAAGTATTAAGTGTCAGATTTTTCTCCATGCTTCTCCATTGTGCACTACTTTCGAATTATTAGAAAGACAAATGTGGTGGAAGTAAAGGCATTGATTTCTTAATGCTTATGGCAGGAAATAAGACAACAGATATTGAGAGAGCATTAGCATGAGACTATTAAAACTGTTGCATTGCATCAATAAAGGAGTGAATAAAGTTGGATGGCATGATACACGATACATTACTCATGTACATTGAACTGATTTAGTCTCTAAATTATTAAAATCAATTAAAAGGTCTTTAAATATTCTTGTATCCAATTATTTAATTCATTAGTTTACAAAATTGGTAGTTTTTCATAATAGTTAAGGAACTAAATTGATGTATTTTTTCATAGTTTATGAAACTTTTTGTTGATTTTCATAGGGGGGAACTAGGGAGAGAACTAATGAATTAAGTCGATTGATCGAAACTAACTGGCACTCGTCGGCTTAAAACCCATTTAATAGTAGTTCAAATAATGTTGGATACTTTGTTTTGAAGCCTACTGCAAAATCAAAAACGAATTCAAGTTAACATTATCTAAGTTGCCTTACAATGACTTTAAATTTCTCTAAGTTCACAACAATTTACGTTTTATATAATATGTCAAGTCATAATAATATATTGATAATTGATCAATTTTCAACATATATTTGAAATATGCTTTTCTATAATTGGTAATAACGAAAATATACCATTTTATTGATAACCGAAACAATTTTATCCACCTATTGTAGTTGATTGTGTTTGTGCATGGGATTGGGAACTCATTTTACAAGAAACGTCTGTGCATGGAGTATGTTGTTAAAAAACAATCATTTCTCTGCATTTATTAAACATGTTTAGCTATAAAACTCTATCCCAAAACTTCAGTGTTAGTGCATAATCCATAACTAGACTGGCTAGAGACGGTTGTGGAATTTTGTTTGATTTATGCTCTTCTCCCTACAAGTTTTGCTCCCACCCAACCAAAATGACCAAAATACCCCTGCATTAGTTAACTAACGCAAGTGTAAAATTATGCGTTAGTTAACTAACGCGGCGTGACTTAAGTCACGCAAGTGAAAAACACTTTGTGAGTTAACTTACGCAACCATTAACACATGCGTGAGTTAACTCACGCCCAGTCTGTGTAGCAAGCCAGAACTGGCAGAACCTCTATTTTCCCTAAATATTTCATTCCTTCAATCATTCAGTCAATTGCATACATTTTTCATCATTCATTCAAGTATTCATTCAATCAAGCATTAACTCATAATTAAATTACGAAAAATAGCGGAATAAAACAACGGATTAAAATAACAAAAAATGTCATAAAAACGCCAAAAAGCGCAAATGTAATAGGATTACAACCAAATCTAACAAAATGTCATAAAAAAAACTACACAAAAGTCATAATGCTCCATCCCGTGGACTCCTACTCCTCCTCTACGGAGCAGGCATCTGCTCCAGCATGCTCCATTCAGTCTGTATGCCCTGCATCAAGCGAATAACCTCCTCTGGATTATGAAACACAGTAGGATGCCCCATTGCACCGTCCACTCTGACTCTGATGTTGCTGATGATCTGGTATGAGTCGGGAGGATGTCTGGCCTATTACTGCTCAACAAGAACCTCCTCGTAAGGAGGGACAAGACGAGGATGGGCATCAGCTGTGTAGTCAAGAATGGCCGCATGGGGGTTCACAATAGGATGTGATACTCTAATGAACCATCTCATGTACCCCCTAGAATGAGCCCACGACTCGTTATCCGGAACCGGATGACCCCTCTCCATCTGGCTGAGGACATGTAGAGTAAACTCCATTAAGGCCATAATCACGTCATCTGCCGCAAGAGGCCCAATGTCTGTAGGAGCTCTGGGAATAGTCTGGACATTCCGTACTGCCTAAGAACCCGCTCTGGCAAGTGATGGACCCTCATGTCTTTGCCGGCCATGATCCATCCGGAGTACCGACATATGTCCTGAAAGGGTGTAATGTGTCGTCGTCTCTCGTACGACCTCTAGATGACATGAAAATGGTCCAAGGAATCAATGACATCTTTGTAGTGTCTAGGATCAGTAAAGTCCCTGGGAGGTTTCCATTGACTCACAAGCGGGGCAATAGCAGGGTCGTACTCATCATTACAAATCCTCGGAAGGAGGTTCCTACGTGCGCAAAAACCCATCCCTGCAAACACAAAGAAACAAATTTATATTAGCACAAATATTATACAAACAACTATACATTTACGATCCAATAAGTAAAAAAGAAGGAAAACAATTATTACCACAAGCAAGCTCATGTAACCACCACACGAGGCCACATATGAGTCGGAGGTAAGAGATAGCTGCTCATATAGGAAAGCAAGTCTCATCGCGCCCCCAACTCGTCCATATCTTGCAGCGCAAGCAGCCACAACAGATTAATGCTTCTGCTATTCTTGCTGGTAAAAAGGGTCCAGCCAAGCAAAAGCAACAGAAACACCTTAATGCATGCCAACCTAACTTTACCTTGCTCCTCATACTCCTCCTCTGTGTCAGGCTCAAGCAGCTGATTACACCTATTAAAGAGCTCCTCGTACCGCCTCTTAAGTTTACCAAAACTGACATGAGCAACACCTTGTTTTCCCACCTCCTTAGCAGTAGCATCCGCTGTAAAAAGTAGGTCCACCTGCATCATCTCTATCTGTCACGAGTTAAATCTCTATCAGGAAGGAACCTCCCAGTGATGGGGATGCCTAGGAGACACGCCACATCATCTAGTGAGATGGTCATCTCCCCAACAGGTAGATGGAAGCTACTGGTCTCCTCATGCCATCTCTCTGACAAGGCACAAACGAACCCGTGAGAGATGCTTTCGTACCCACTATTCAGGAGGGGGGTAAGACCGGAAGCATTCACTTCGTCCCAAAACCATTGGTTTTGTTCTCCCGGCTGAGGGAATGTCAAGGTTTTAAGGCTCAGCTTCCTCCCGTGCGAGACACCTTTCACCCTATGTTTTTTTCAAAACTGAAATATAAAAACAAAAAACAACAAACAACACCGTTAAATAAATGATAAGTAAAATAAACTTTAAATATATTCTAACATAAATTTTAATACTAACATAAGATAGGTAAAATATTCATTAGAATAAGTAAAATAAACATTAAATATATTCGAACATAAATTTTAATTCTAACATAAATTAAGTAAAATAATAATCAGAATAAGTTGAATAAATTGTAAAAGATTTACAATAAACATTAAAATATATTTACATCGGCATCGACCCATACCCTGCATGCCACGTATCCATCGAAGCGAGGTAAAAGTGTGAGGTCAGAAGTTCCGGCCTCGTACTCCACCCTCGGCACCCCCTGAGCATAACTCTCATACTGATGTTGCTGATACGCATCAAAATGATACTGATGAGGCCGAGGCTCCTCATAATAAGCCTGATTCTGCGCCTGCTGATACACCTGATAATCCTGCTGATACTGTGTCGGGTCCACTGTTTGGGATGGACCAGTGTGTGACGTTAATCCTCCCGCAACATCAACTCTAGCAAGTCTCGTGCCCCCCTTCTCCCTCGACCAGTCAAAGGAGCGAGTACTGCTTGCTTCTCCCTCCGTGCACTATTAGTAGGGGAAGGCCTCCCTAACCTAAGTCTGTCACTCATATCCTCAGGCGGCTTAGGCTGAGGCGCCCTCTGCGACGTATTCCTCCGAGGCATAGCTGCACAACATTTCAAAAAGCAAAGAATCAATGACACATTTTCACACAGACGACATTGTGTCATTTCTAACAATTCAACAACACTAATATTTCGACAGTTTCATTTCAATCTGTAAACTACCACATTGTAGTCAAACTAACTATAATCAACATTAACAAACATATTTCTAACTAATTTCATCATTAACAATCCAAAAAAAAAACAATAAATCATTGAGACATTTTACCAAACACGTACAATGCAACTTTCAATCAACTTTAAATCAAACAATTTCAAATACCTAAAACTACCACATTTCACTCTAAACAACATCTAAAATACTATTCTTAACTTAATTTATCACTAACAATCCTAAAAACTAACATGCAAGCCATATTTATAAAAAAAAACCTAAAAATGTTAAATTTCTTCAAAAAATCTAAAATTTTAACCAAGAAAATGCAATGAAGTAGGATAATCATCACTTACTTGATATTGTGGGAGAAATTGGTTTTGAATGGCGCAAGAATGGTGAAAATCGCACTTGGAGGGAAAATTTTCGTGTTTTGGAAACTTTAGAAAATGAGGGGTTTGTGTTTATGTGTTGCTGTTAAATGACTTAAGTCACGCTGCGTGAGTTAACTCACGCAACATTACTTAAGTCGCGCAGAAATTACAACATGCGTTAGTTAACTAACGTTGTATGGCTTAACTAACACAGGGGCATTATTGTCTTTTCAGTTGAACGTGAGCAAAATGTACCGGGAGAATTGCAGAATTCATTTTGTTTTAGTTGCAAACTATCTTCTACATCTAGAGCCCCAACTACACTAATAAACCCATTTGATTGATGACACAAACAAGTCCATCCACCTAGCACCTACTACAACTAAAAATATTTAGTTACTTTTAACTTAATGTTTGGCTTTACTAAAAAAATATTTAATTCATATCATATAAAAAAATATAATAAATAAATTTTTATAATGTTCTAAAGATACCTTTAAAAATTTAAAAATTTAAAAATAATTGAATAGGTTTAATTTTAGCAAATATTAAACTATTTGTACAAAAAGTAAGTTTGTTGAGAGTATGACAAACAATAGGAAAAAAAATCGCAAGGTTTAAACTTAAAAAGTCTCGTATTATAAAGGTCAAAAACATTTGATAGAAAAATTATATTACTTTTGACCGATTGAAATAAACAATCAACCTAAACCTCTTAAGTAAAATGTGTAAGTGTATTTGACAAAAAAAAGTGTTTGTGACAGGTTTGGCAGCATTCTAACACGTAATAACTGTTCTTGTCCAATTACTATAACAAGGACAATGAAATTAATCATATTGGATTGGGTTAATAATGTTTTACCCCGTGTAATTTGGGTTATTTCTGGTTTTTCCCTATATAAAATAATTTTTTTGAATTTCATCCTTGTAATATGAAGATTTTTTGGTTTTGGACCTTCGTGGAAAATTTCACCCCCCTGTAATTTGAGAAAATTTAGGTTTACCCCCTTGTAATTTGAGAAAATTTTGATTTACCCCCTGTTAATTTGAGCAAATTTCGATTTACCCCCTGCCATATCTTCGATTTTGTACAGTCAAAATTCATGAAGGTCCAAAACTAAAAATATTCAAATTACAAGGACGAAATCCAAAAAAAATATTTTACAGGGGTAAAACCGAAAATGACATATATTACAAGCGGATAAAATACTATTAACCTTATTGGTTTTGTAGGTAGAACATGTGGTCCTTATTTTAGAATCCAACTAGTTACAAACTCGTGCTTCGCACGGGTTCAATAACGTATTCGATAAAAAAATTCTTCGAAAGTAGAGATGTTAAAACGACGGAACATTGTGATTCATCATAAAATATGTATGGGCTGATTAAGAGAGCATATAATCAGTTTATGAGATTAGAAATTGACATAATATTTAGGATGAAAACAATTGGAACCAATAAAGGACCCAATGATGTGTGAATTATGGTTACATATTATCCAAAATTATAAAAAAGAGTGTTGTTGTTATAGAGTTAGCAAAAAATAATTGATACTCATATTTACATCAGATGAAATCAAGCAAAGAAGTAGCATCGGTGAGTGAAGATAATCTAGTCTAGGATTAGAGTTAAGGTGATCTGTTGAAAGTGCGGATCATGAACACCAAATCTTTATTTGGAAACGATTTGAACGTGCATATTTTTAGGTGGGTTCTCTAGATCAAAAATTAGCTTATCACCTACCTCTAACATATGTTCTCAGAAAAAGTTGAACCATTGGCCGCCTAAGTATTTTTTGTAACTTGCTCTCTTTGCCGTTATCAAGCGACACTTATACCTTTTTTGAGCTTGTTTGTCGATGAGTGTGATTGTTTTCCGTGTTCCTTTTTGAAATGTCCTTGATATCTCATTTGGGAAGTGTTAGGTACAAAACAAATTGCAGTGTTAATTAGATGTTATATATATAAGTGCATTTCTAAAACATTTACCAAAGCATTATAAAGATTTGTTGTAGGAAAAGAGCATGTTCTATTTTGTTCAAGAGATTAGGAAAACAACATTATAATTAGCATGATACTAAGTGGAACCAATGAAGGAACCAACAATGTGCATATTAACGTTCCATAATAGTTAGGTTTATAAAAGAGACTACAAGTGTCATAGACTAACCAAAAAGGAATTTTTGTCAATATTTACATCAAACAAAATGAAAAGAACAAATGGCATCCCAAAGTCAAGATAGTTTACGATTACAGTCCAAAGCGATACGTCAAAATAGTAGAAGTTCAAATAGTTCAGCAGAAAAGATCTACTTTGGAACAACTCGAACATGCAAGTTCTTCGGTGACTTTTCGAGATCAAAGATGAGCTTACCACCTTCTTCCATCACACGTTCTCTGCAGAAATTGAATCACTGCCCACCCATGTATTTTTCATAGCTTTTTCTTTCGGCCGTAATGAGGCGACACTTATACTTTGTATGTGTCTGGTCATCAATGAGAGTGATTGTTTTGCGCTTTCCTTTCAGAATTGTTCTTGACACCACGTTTGGGAAATGCTAAACAGGGAAATAATAACAATATTAGTCTAATGCATATTAACATGGATAAAATGTATGCGAATATAGTTACATATAATTTATAAAATAAAGGTAGCATAACTGATTTTAAGCTAAAGAAAATGTACCATGACTTCTAATTTATCTTCCTATTATATTCCTATAAAGTCTGGATAAATGCATGCATATGCATTATATGAACCCCGTTGACCAATTAACATTGTTGAAACAAATGGAAATTAAGCATCACTTCCGCATGTGCATCTATAGCTAGCATCATTTGACATTGATGTCTTCGAACATTTGGTGCAACTCTCATAATACCATCTAAACTGGTTAGGATTGAATTTAGTTGTTTTCCAAATAGTGATGCAATATGTATCATAACACAAATTATGCACATGAAATAAAGAATAATGCAATATGTATTTTTAATTTGTGCGTAAAAAAACTCAAAGCATGTTTGTGCATAAAAAAAGCAGACCTTGACTAAGTCTATAAATTCAGCAATTGGCCTAAACTGAGACAGATTGGAAAAATCGTTGTACGAAGTACGTTGAGAAGAAGCCGAACTCTGACTTAAGTTCTGACTGATGCTTTGACTCTGAGCTTGAGAAGTGTTAAGGTCACGACAACAATTCAAGAAACATGGTCAAAAAACAATCAAATCAGATTATGAAATAATAAGTTACTCTAACACTGTATTATGAAATAATAATGCAAACTTACTAAGTTTTAAACTTCTCAACAACCAGATGATGTAGGTTGATGAGCAGCCTCGAACCTGACCAATTGTTACATATATTTGGGTTGCCATTGACTACAAAATGGAAGCAAAGAACTCCAGGTAAATAGATGGTAAATGATAAAGCTACGGAGTATTTTTCCCAAAGTGTTACATCAACTATATTCCCACTGCATAAGGAAAGACATCTTTCAGGTAATTATCAAACTTATACAAAATCCTATCATCTGATGTTGGCAAATTAGAAAATAATACCTTTTATCTTTCCACACAATGTTCGTACACGGTTTCTTTCCTGTCCCAATTGGCGTTGTCTTGACAATCTCATGAAGAAGCCCGATGATTTCCTAAAAAAAAATTACATCTATAAGAACATTATAATCGGAGAAAACACAGAAATAAATTAAAGCACATAATTTTACCATATAAAACGTCAGTTTTAAATTTTCCATCTTGAATTTCCTTAAATGACTTAAAGCGAAATTCATGAGTAAGAACGTTAGTTAACTTGTCATACTTCTGCACCTTTGTACCAGAACCATAAATAACCTTAAAAGGATTAAATGCAATGTCATTATCAAACACATGACAATTATACAAAATATAAGTCTTGTTTTCCTCGATCAAAACCTTCCAATGCTCCAATTCTCTATAACGAGTTATTACATGAACTCGATCACTCTAAATCCGAGAAAGAAACCAAAAAATATAAATAAATCAAAATGTACACTAATCAGTAACATTGATAAATCATAAAGGAAATTATAACAAATCTTAACTAACTCATCTAACCTTTGCATCACAAATAATGAGCTTCATATGTTGATTCTCATTACTACTAGTCACAATTCAAGAATCCAGCACTCCAAATCCTATTTTCCAAATGGCCAAATCATTTTTGAGATCCTTAATGTAGTCATAATTCCTTGACATTGATAGTCCTATATAGAAATACAATAATACATCATTTAATTTTATTCCCTTTGTTCATTCTGATATCGAAAGAAGCTAACATATTTCTATGTGATCAATTTTTAATCTGCACATATGATTGATGATTTTAGAAAATAAGTAAATGCAAATATTTTGAAGGTGATTTTTTTGGTTTTTTGTATTACCATTTTTTCAGAAAAAACACAAGAAAAATAAGATCAAAAGTCGGGAACAAAACGACATTTTTATTTGATTGATGATAATTTCTTAAAGCAAAAAGCCCTAGATAGATTCACTTTTGCTTGGGGCGGGGCGAAAGGAATTTTTTGAAAAAGCATAAAGACAAACAAGTGCATTACTTGGACAAGAGAGCAATAAAAGGAACGTCTACAACAACCTAATTGCGGCTAATCCCTCCTTGTGTCACAAAGCTTCGTGGCACTCCTTCAGGATGATGGGGAGAAACCCATCCCTTCTCGACGCTTGTTCTCTAGCAGTTCTATCAACCTTCCCCAGCTTGCAGACCCTCCAGCTTGTATCAGTTTCTGAGCATCCTTCAGGGAAAATAGATGCCCCAATCTTCTTGAAACGAGGTCCTCTCAACACTGTCAGCCCCAATGAAAGAGAAAGCCGACAAATGGCTTACTAGTAAAGCCTCTTCCCCATTCACAGTTACCATCTTCACAAACTTCAACTTCTGATGCAATGTGGGCGTTACTACCCCAGCTTCATGAATCCAAGGTCGGCGTAGTAGGCAGCTGTATGATGCTTGTATATCCATTACTTGAAAGGTAATCTGGAAAACATGTCGCCCAATTGTAATAGGCAGATCCACCTCTGCAAGAACAGTCTTCCTTGAACCATCAAATGCCGTCACCATTACTCCACATTGTCTCAAAGGTGTACCCTGGTAAGAAAGTTGATCGTAAGTTGTTTTGGCCAATACATTTAAGGATGACCCGGTATCTACCAGCACATTTGAAAAAGCATCAGTCTTGCAATTCACAGATATATGTAATTCCAAATTGTGGTTCCTTCCTTCTTCTGGGAGCTCTTCATCACTGAAACTCAGATTGTTGCATGCATTGATATTTGTTGGAACAAAATGTGTTTAACATACGTTACCCTTAGAGTTTTGATGATAACAAGGTATTAAAAATCGTCAATTGGATATGCTAATATTTGTTCAAGTGTACAGGACCATAGACAAAAAATTGATATCTTTATAAGGTTCTGGAAGAACAAAAGAGAGCAAAGGAATCAACAAAAAGGAAGCTTGAAGCATCTGAAGAGAAGTGCTCCTGAAGCTAAGTACTCCTGAAGTGATGACGTTATCAGAAGCAAGTTCATCAGAAGCATCTCATCAGAAGTAACATCACCAGAAGCAATTTTCGTTAGAGTATCTGAAGATCATCAGGAGCTGAAGATCATCAGAGGCTGAGAGAATAAAAGCTTCAAAGGTTGTTCAAATGATTTAATCATGCCTAAGCATTGCAGAAGACCAGAAGAGTAAAGCAACGGCTAATTCAAAGAATTTGAAAGCATTGGATGCTTGTTCTTTAAAGAGCATTGACAAAGGACAATTGTATGAACTGTACAACCACTTCCTCCACTACTTTGTTTGTGTCTCTGCAACAAGACAAGAATAACAGCTCTGCCTGCAGAAATGTTCCTTCAAACTAGGAATGCATTTGAAATTGATCATTCATAGGACAATAACCATATCAGGCAAAAGATCATTGGTGATTTTGAACAAGCTTCAAACGACTCTTTATTGTGCTGGAAACTTTCCAACGTATCTTTTACACCTCTATATAAAGGAGTGAAGACCTGCTAGTTGGATATACAGACACACACAAAAGCAAGACTCATACAACAATTCAAAGTCCCAAACTCTGTTATTGTTCTGCATCTAAAATCACTTAGAATTTCTTATCAAAGTTCATATCTTAGAAATTCTAAAGTCTTAAGAGTCTGTATCTGATTTGTATTGTGAACACCACTGATTGTATATCAA
>Ga0315914_1007904_pt1 | contig 14499 bp, 6 predicted proteins | sample MpolenodulesMG_FD_203920 | JGI IMG/M metagenome (GOLD analysis project Ga0315914, IMG submission 203920) | Medicago polymorpha root nodule microbial communities from Los Angeles, California, United States - elongated nodules | ecosystem: Host-associated > Plants > Roots > Nodule | place: USA...
ATTTATTGAGATTCAATCATCACATATATAATGACCCTTCTAGTCCTAAATGTGGTGCGCCAGTGGAGAGACCTCTTCACACTTTGCAGGATTGTATGGAAGCACTTGGATTTTTCTACATCTCATAACATTTTTGATCATATTTGCTCTAATTGGATTGAAAGCTTGTTTTAAAGAAAGACGACCAACACTCTTTGATTACTTGTCGGTTTATTTGGAAAGCTTATAATGAATTATTCTATGACACCCCTTATTAATCTCATTAAATCAGAGCTCGAAGCTACAGTCAAGAGTTTTGGTTTCTTAAATATTGGCAATGAGTGATTATCCTCATGGCTTCCCCCTCAAAGCAGGTGCGGATCTAGGACAAAGATTTTGGTGTGGTTAAAATAAGTGTAAATTTTTTTGTCCAACAATGTTAAAAACCGTATTATTTCATTTGAAATAACGGTTTTAATAGTTTTATTTGGCCTAGTTTTACTAGTCCAAGTCAATTTGCAACCCTTACAATTGTCAATTGAAACAAAATGAGTCACCAATTTCCTCTAACTTTCCATTCTTATAGACATTCTTCATAAGTAAAAAAAAGATTTTTCTTTGGCGTGGCTATGTATTGGATCCGCCCATGCCTCTAGGTGATTCAGTGAAACTCAATGTTCATGTAGCTCCTTGGAAATCTTGTCTGCTTTTGTTATGGTGGTTTAATTCACAACTTCTTTGATAATTGGTTACACAGGTCATATGATAGTCGTGGTATCACTACTAATATGAATGTTGAATCGCAGACTATTTATTATGGTCTTGAGGAGGCTTGGAGTTGGAGTATCAGATCGCAAATCTGCTTTAATTTTGATTGGAGATAGAGTCCAACCAACACATCCATGTGCTTCTATCATGAATAATATTCAAAAGTTTAAGGATTATCCTTGGGTTTTACTTTTAACCGTTCCTTGAGGGAGGGGAACAATTGTGGACATCGGTTAACAAAATGCGGTTCTAGGTTGGATTATTGCAACGTGTCTTAGAGTCCGTTAAACAAGCTTGTATCTCATCTCAAAAACTAGCTCAAATGACGAGGGTACTCACACATATTTATCCACTCAACAATATGAAAACCTGAGCAACATGAGACTAAAAACAAACTACACACAACTTTAAAACCAGTTATAACACCCACCCTCGCACCTAGCACGGGTCTGAGTCCAATTCTCACATTATAGTCCTTAACCTGGTTCTGATATCACTAATCTCATCCCAAAAGCTAACACAAACGATAAGGGTACCTAAACATATTACATACACTCAACAACTTGGGAATCTCAGCAACGTGGGACAAATAACAAACTACAAACAACTTCAAAACCAACTTCAACATCCACCCTCACGCCTAATGTGGGCCTAAGTCCAATTCCCACATTGCAATCCTTAACCCGACTTTGATACCATGTTAAATGAGTTTGGATCTCATCCTAAAAGTTAGCTCAAAGGATGAGGGTACTTATGCATATTTACACACTCAACATCTCGTAAACCTGAGCAATGTGGAACTAGAAACAAGCTACAAACAACTATAAAACCAACTTTAACAAATGTCCAACTTTTTCTACTAGTTCTTTATTTTTTTATTTTTTTTTCTTTTCTTCTTCGTAAAAAAACTATTAAAATTTAAAATATTGGGACCTAAAATATTGACACTCATGTGAATGGGTGTTCAAATACAAACCGATAAAAAAAAAAAACCGCACAAAACCAAATATATTAGATGTGTTTGCATGCCATTTTGTTAAAACTGCTCGAATTGGATCAAATCTTGGATTGATTTTACAAAATCAAACTGAACCGCACTACATACATATATTTTAATACATATTTCAATTTTTTTATAAGTATTATATATTATAAGAAGCTATTATTTTTTCTTTTTAATTCTTTTAATACTACATATATATGAGTTTAATTTATTTGTTACTATATTATATGTTTTAAAGATAATCAATCACTGTTATGCCGTACTATTCTTTTTATTGCGCTAACGTTTGAAAATTATGAACAATGTTTTTTTTTTATGAAATTTTGATTGCCATGACTATCTATTTCAATGACACCGACAATATAAAAAAATAAAAATAATCTAAATTCTTTTTTTTAACGACACCAACAACAATATTTAGTATAGAAAAAGTTGTTTAATGGTGTAATTGGGATAATGAAAAAGTAAGTATAAATATACTCATTTAGTTTGTTACACTTTTTAAATGGAAAAGAAAAAACTCAGACATACATGTATTCTTATCGTGTTTGTTACATTTTTTTTAATATTTAAATTTATTCTTATCTATTTGTTGCATGTGTTATTTGTATTGAAAATTAAGAGCATTTTTGGAGGAAAAAAAAGTCAGCCCAAAAGAGTTGAAAGATGTTGTTTTCTTTATATATAGTATAAATATGCTATATTTTGTATCAAATTTACTATTTTACCATATTTTTATAAGATTATTATTAATAAAAAAAAGTTACAATTTGTATTTTGGATATCCAAAAACTGATACAAATTAAACTGCATCAAATTGAATTGAATTTTTAAAATTAATCATCCCACATTGAACCAAACTACATATATTCATAATTTTATCTTTAGATAAGATGAATTTTTGTATCAAAATCGATCCAAACCGATCCAAATTAAAACCACAAATCAATCCAAATTAAAACCACAAATCGATCCAAAAAATCCAAAAACCACACAAAACCGAATATTATTGGATGTGTTCGGATGACATTTTGTGAAAACCGCTTGGATTAGATCAAATTTTGGATTGATTTTTAAAACCAAACTAAACTGAACCAAACCGGATACAAATATTTTAATATATATTTCCATTTTTATAAGTATAATATTTTATATTAATCTAGTTTTTTCTTTTTAATTCTTTGAATACTACGTATGAGTTTAATTTAATCAATTATATTTATATTTTGTATGTTTTAAAGATAATCAATCATTATTATTCCGTATTATTAATTTTTCATAAATCTTGTTATATTTTGTATCGAACCTATTATTTTATCATATTTTTATTGCAATTTGTAATTTGGACATCAAAAAATCGATCTAAATTAAACCACATTAATTTGGATCGGATCGGGTCAATTTTTTAAAACTAATCATCCAAAACCGAACCAAACCGCTTATAATTTAATCTTTAGATCAGATGAATTTTTGCCTCAAAACCGATCCAAATCGAACCGCGAACACCCTTATATGTGTTTGAATGCATGTTTTACACTTATTTCTCGAATCCTAACACAATTGTGATTTTTTTAATGGTTAATAATATTTTAACCCATGTAATATAGGTCATTTTCGATTTTACTCCCTGTAAAATATTTTTTTGGAGTTCGTCTTTCTAATTTAAAAATTTTTGGTTTTGGACCTTCATAAATTTTGACTGTACGAAATCGAAGATATGACAGAGGGTAAACTGAAATTTGCTCAAATTAGCAGGGGTGTAAACCTAAATTGGCTCAAATTACAAGGGGGTAAACCTAAATTTTCTCAAATTACCGGGGGGGTAAAATTTTCCATGAAGGTCCAAAACAAAAAAATCTTCAAATTACAAGGATGAAATTCAAAAAAAATATTTTGCAAGGAAAAACCGGAAATGATCTATATTACATGGTGTAAAACACTATTAATCCGGTTTTTAATGCTAAAATTTCAACCTTCTCAATATTGGTGCGTTTTGACGGAAACAAACAAGCACTAATGTGACCTGAACCCTTTCCTTCCTTTCTCCCACAGACATTTTCCCTCCAACTGAGTACTGGAGTGTGAAAAAGAATTGTGTCGTCTCTCTCCGATGAAACCCTAATGGACGAAACCACCACCGCAACCACCACCGCAACCATCACCACCACCGTCACCACTACCACCGATCCAATTCTCAAAGACACCACCACTCTCTGCGAAACCCTCTTCACTCAACTAAACGCCAAGTTCGAAGAATTCTTCTCCGCTCTCCCTCTACACCATCATGAGAATCTCCCTGGGCCCCTTCCGCCTCCGGATTCACGGTTGTCATCACTTGTTGAACATCTTTCTCTCATACTTCGCCGCTCTCTGGTTGTTCTGACACTTCCCTTCTCCGACCAGGAATTCCTCATCAACAAATGCCGCTTCATTCTCAGCATTCTCAAATCCTTCCTCTCCGTCGATATCACTCAACTCACCGAAGGAACCACCGTCCTGCTACTTCGCAACTTTCTCTCTCATGTTCAATTCGAACTCTCTGATTCTTACCGTCCCTTTCTCTGTACCGTGCTTGAGGTAGGACCAAATTCATGTTTAATAGAATTGGGAACATTTTTCAAATATTCATAATTTTAGTTATCTATTTGAGATTTACTCTGTTTATTTTTCTTGCGATGATGATGATGATGATGATGATTATTTTCTGCTAATAAGATTAGATGAACGAATACAACTCTTCTAATACGAGCAATTATGTAGAAGTCTTCTAGTGTTTGGAACTACAATGAATTTGAGAGGGAAATGTAAGAAAAGAAGAAGTTAGTTTTGGCTCCGTTTGGAAAGGAAAAAAAAAAGCTTATAGCTGATGACTTATAAAGTAGCTTATTGCTGATACCAGATAAGTTAGCTGATTGAATTTGTAATGTTTGGTAAAATTAGAGTTTGAAGTAGCTTATAAAGATGAAATGACAGAAAAATGTGCATTTAATTAATTAATTTTTTTTCTAATTAAGAATGTAGGGGTAAAATTGAGATAAAAAGTGGTAATCAATAAGCTACTTGAATTAGCTTATCAAAAACCGCTATAAGCTCTTGAATATAAGCTCGTGTAAAATTGACAGTTACGAAAAGGATCTTTTTTAATCATACGAGCTTATAAGCCATAAGCTCAAATTTACGTCTTACCAAACAGACCCTTTGTTTCATTGCTCAAGTTTTTTTTGTTTCAGTTTGAGTGGACATCTATGTGATATTGGTATTGATGATTGCCATAGCTTATCTAATTTTTTCCCCGAGTTATCTGATATTCTGAAATTTGTTAGTATGCTTAGTTCTGTGAATTTTATACAATATTAAATGTGTATAGGATTCTAACTAGAGTTGTATTCGTTCATCTAATCTCGAAAATGTTATTCAAGGTTTTTGCAGATGAACTTTTAAGACATCAATCATTGAGAATGCATCTTATGAGGGCTGATTTAGCAGCTTCTTCCAACGGTGAAAAGATGTTTGTGTGCCGATCCACCCATTGTGATATTGCTAGTGTCCTGGAGGTGATATCCGTGCATTTTATCCTGTCAGTCTCTAATGAGAAAGCATTTGAGAATTTCATCAGCAGATTATGTTTACATTGCGACAAAGATTTTAGATTTCCTCAACTTGGACTTGAACCTGCCATGGCATTGCTGCTTGACCCTATTGTATATTCTGCACCAAAGATATTCCAGGCACATGTAATTTCATTGGTTTCTGAAGTTATTGGCTCTGGCTTATCTTCTGAGAATTTTTCTCAAGATGTGGGCTTCTACTTGATGGCATTTCACAAATCTGTCAGCTTGTACTCTATTCATGTGGCTAGCTTGCATATGGATGGTTTTTACATCGAACCGAATTGTGCCTATAATGTATCCCTATTCAAGAGAGGTCATCCAACTTTTGAATCGTATATTCAGGAAGGAACAAGTAACAGATTAAATCAAGTCTTATCAAAATCAAATAATTCATTGGACTCCTTTCAGTGCAAAATGTCATCCAAAACAAAAGCCAATCTTTTGGCCGAATACATCAAATATATGAAAGGGAGGCATTACATATTTGCTGATTCATGCCGGGATAAGGCTGCCTCATTCTTAGATTACATAATCCATCGAACTTTCTCTCAAGATGCAGCTGGAGATGTACTGTATGTAAAGCAAAATACTAGTGCTGAAGCCATTTCGCTTCTTGCGTCCATATTGAAGTTAATGAGTGTTTCGCTGTTACTTGCAATTAAGTGTCTAAGTAACAGTGGTGATTCAGGTTGTCTGAAAACAATGGGAAGTTCCTCTGTGCGTGATGAATATGATTTCTTGATCAGCATCATCAACCCTTTTCAACAACTCAAATTTTGTTTACCCATTCAGACTTCACTGTATGATATGATGAAAAATCCGCAATCAAACTACAAAGTCTCCAAGTCGATGCTTGTGCACTTTTCAGGCTTGCTATCTTTAAGTTTTTACAATGGTTTTGATGTGTTAGCAAGGGGGTGTATATCTGTAATGATGGCACTGATGTCTATGTTTATTTTTGAAGAGGGAGATTTAGTTGATTTAGGGTCACTCAGGGGTCTGCCGTTGCAATCTTGCTCGTCTGAGATTTCGCTGTATAAGAGTGGAAAGGTCAGTTGTGCTTTCAATTCTCATGCACTTCTTAAATTAAGTCTTGCTTATATTTCATGTCTAAATCATTGGTGCAATGATGCAGGGGGCTGGGAAAAAACAACGTATATATAAAATTGCAGCAGAGTTTAGTAGAATTCGAACACGTAATTTAAGGTATGTATTGTGTCTAATTCTCTGTGGTCTTTGCGTATGCTGTCTTAAATGAGTTAAATATTCTCAATTTTCTATTTACTTGTTATCGATTCATTCAGCCCTTCACCAGCCACCCGTGCTTGCTCAAATGCTACTAGTAAGAGAATACACTTGTAGGGTTTGAATTTTATTTATTTATTTAAAACCTGAAGTCTCATGTTCTTTCATGAAGCTACGAGATATTTAGAAATTCAAAGTATTACTCTTTATTTCATTGGATTATATCATATTCACTTTCATTTTTCTTGCAACTTGGGGTTTGTTTATACTTTGAAATTACTTGCATCGGCTTGTTAAGCTGTATTATCCATGATTTTAAGGTTTTCTCGAATACCTGTCATAAGTCATACCTAGCAGCTTGTAATTATTTTATCAGTCTAGCTCCAGTTCAATTAAACTGGACAAAAGGTCCAGGGTTTGATTTCTGTCAGTGGTCCCTTTTATGCAACCGCTGTAATTTCGGAATGAGGCAACCTCCCCTCCCTAACTTTTATCTACCCTGCAGAAAAGTATCATTATGCATCCAATCATATAAATATAAACCTTGCTGAGATAAAGTGGCATACACTAGTTAAGGAATGAAAAATAGAATTTTGTTATTGAAAAATGTGGTATTTATGCATGTTTGTTTTGAGAATTTGGGATGAGAGAGGTACAAAAGAGGGAAGAAGCGAAGAGAGATGGGCTTTCTCCTGATTGGTTTAGGCGATCTGCTTCAGCGATAGAAACAAAGCAGACAATTTTTTTTCGATTTTTGCATTCTTTTTATGGATGCAAAAAAAATGATGACAAACAAATTGACACATTTGCAATTATCTAAACACCCTTATTGATTATCACTGCCAGAAGAAAGGAACTCGCTTGTTGCTTAGACCCATCTCGCTGTATTAAAATAGTCCTTGGATATTGAGTGTCTCTAGAAATTTAATAATTCTATATTTGTAATTTTTGTTTATTTTTTCCATTTCTGATTTTTGGTTATTTGTTTCTTTTTTATTCTAATCTTTTCAGTGGGACATGCCTTTCTTCTATATGTACAATCAAATTTAGAAATTTTCCAGCATTGGATACAAAGATCCCTCCCCATTTTTTTTTTTACTAATATGTTGTCCAATGAAAAACATTTTCTTTCTTTTCGCTTTTTACTTTTCTTTTTTCTCATCTTTCTCACATTTCTTATACTGTACAATACAGCAAATATATTATATTTCTCTCTTCTCACTTTCTTCTCACAACAAGCAAACAAAGCATTAATGTTACTGTTGCATGAATACTGCATTTTTTGAAAATGGTTTTCTTTCTTGACTCCTTGATCATAAAGGAATCTGTTGACATGATCCAAATTTTTAATAAAGTAGACTGGATGGTGTTGAGTAAATGAAAATCCAATGTTGAACTTTAATGCCATTACTCTTTAATGCTATCTTTTGGTCCGAAGACTCTGAACCATCTTATGTTTTTCAGAAAGGATTCCATAGTAGCGGAAGGATCTGAGAAGACCTGCAACGGGGAACTGTATCTTGATTGCACATTATCCAAAAATGTACCCGATTATGTTGAACTTGCAGACTTCATTGTGTGTAGGGAGGAGAAAGATTATTCCAGCTGGTTGAATAAACGACAAATATACAGAAGACGGAAGTATCATAAAATAAGAGGCTCAAAGAAGTTTAAGAAGGAAAGAGTGTGGAAGTCTTTGAGATTGAGAAAATTAGTAAGATTTTGAAGCGAGCATACGATGGATCTGATTTACGATCTGTCCCATGTATGTATAGATGTTAACATACTAGTATAACCATTAGGTTCAAATATTTTCCCTTTTTGTTTCATATAGAAGTACAGAACATACACTAATTCTTCCACTGTATATGAGAAAGTGTCGTAGAGTTGAAATATCTATATTTAACTTAATTTGCAGGTAAACCTATAACTTTGAGGAGAAAGGGGCAGCCATATTTTTTTGGGTTAATAGGTTTTTACCCCTGTAATATAGGTCATTTTCGGTTTTCCACCCTGTATTTTTATTTTGATTTACCCCCTTGTAAAAAAAATTGTCTTGATTTACCCCCTAATAGCCAAACAAAAATGAAAATTTCTTGAAAAAAATAAATAAATTGGTTTTTGTTTGACCTATTAAATTTTTTACAGGGGGTAAATAAAAAAAAAAAATACGGGAAAAAACTGGAAATGACCTATATTACAGGGGGCACAAAGTCTCTCTGGCACAAAGTCTCTCTGAAATCAACTGTCTTGGCTAATCTATAAACTTAATTTACATTAATCTCTTTAATTGTACATACGTAAACTAAATTTACACTAACTTCTGTAAACTGAAATTACACTAACCCTCTTATATGCATACGCAAACTTAATCTACATTAACCTAAATTGAACATAAGTAAACAGAATTCACACTAACCTCTTATATACATACGTAAGCTTAATTTACATTAACCTAAATTAAACATACGTAAATTGAATTTACATTAACATAGATTGAACATACGTAAACTAAATTTACACTAACCTCTCTGTAAACTGAAATTACACTAACTCTCTTATATAAATACACAAACTTAATTTACATTAACCTAAATTGAACATAAGTAAACTGAATTTACACTAACCTCTTATACACACGTAAACTTAATTTACAATAACCTAAATTGAACATAAGTAACTGAATTTACATTAACATAAATTGAACATACGTAAACTAAATTTACATTAACCTACACTAACCTCTCTTATAGATACGTAAACTTAATTTACACTAACCTCTCACTAAGTGAAATCAAATTGCGGTTAACACATGCATATCTGATACTAAAACAAACAACAAACAAATAGAAACTCTTAGAAAATGAAATTCATGAAATTTATGAATAGAGTATAGATCAATGACAAAGATGTTGATTCAGATCTTGGTTGCACATCTATGGTGATTTGTGGATGAAAGGGGGCGAGGGTTCAAAATGATCATAAAAGATGGGTTTTTAGAAATTTACACGAAGAGGGTAATTTTGGTATTATTGTAAAATTTTAAATAAATTTGGGCGTAACTAAAATTATATGAGGTGAGACTAGCAAGAGTCTAACATGAAAAGAGATAATATTTGTCCGGTGAGCATAACTCAGTTGTTATGAACATCACATTGTATATGTAGGGGCAGAGGTTGCGGTTCGAACCCCAAACTTTTCACTTATTCACTGCAAGGGTGAATTCCTAACCATTAGACTAGTCGACAAAAAACAATATTTATTCATTCAAATTGGTATAGTACATCAGAATCAAAGACAAATTTTACATAACTAAAAATATGTCTTTATTTATAAAAAAATCTCTAGAAATTATTGAACAATGTTCATGCACAAACAATATAAAATTTCTTATAGATTAGTTCCTAAAATGTCTCTACAACTACGTAGCATGATTTGATCATTTGATGAAATATATGTGTAAAAATGTTTTACGATGTCAGTATATTCGGATTAAATCCTAAATCATTAAATATTCAAGAATTTGTAATAGAATTCCTTTTGTTCATGTGAGAGAATTTGCAATAGACTTCCTGAGGTGTTGTTTTCTTAGGCTAGAGGACTTGCGTCCCCTTTCTGCTTCATGGTCCAGGGTGTGGAAACTTCAAAATGATTCTTTGTTTCGATGATTGTGCATGACAGGTTACCCAATAATTTATTGAGATTCAATCATCACATATATAATGACCCTTCTAGTCCTAAATGTGGTGCGCCAGTGGAGAGACCTCTTCACACTTTGCAGGATTGTATGGAAGCACTTGGATTTTTCTACATCTCATAGCATTTTTGATCATATTTGCTCTAATTGGATTGAAAGCTTGTTTTAAAGAAAGGCGACCAACACTCTTTGATTACTTGTCGGTTTATTTGGAAAGCTTATAATGAATTATTCTATGACACCCCTTATTAATCTCATTAAATCAGAGCTGGAAGCTACAATCAAGAGTTTTGGTTTCTTAAATATTGGCAATGAGTGATTATCCTCATGGCTTCCCCCTCAAAGCAGGGGCGGATCTAGGACAGAGATTTTGGTGTGGTTAAAATAAGTGTAATTTTTTTTGTCCAATAATGTTAAAAACCGTATTATTTCATTTGAAATAACGTTTTTAATAGTTTTATTTGGGCTAGTTTTACTAGTTTAAGTCAATTTGCAACCCTTACAATTGTCAATTGAAACAAAATGAGTCACCAACTTCCTCTAACTTTCCATTCTTATAGACATTCTTCATAAGTAAAAATAAAAAAAACTGGGGAAAAAAACCGAAAATGACCTATATTACAGGGGTTAAAGACTTATTAACCCTTTTTTTTTTTATTGAAACAAAAAACGTTGCGAGTCAGCGCTGTCAATAGCTCGCTATAGCGGCGTAGTGGAGCAACAAGAAAATGCTACGGTTATGAAAAAACATATATTTACTTGACAAAAGTGTAAAAATCATTAAATAAAAAACAATTTAACTATATAGATGGGTCAAAGTACAATGAAAGGTTTAAAATATGTATATTGTTTGTTGTTTGTTGTTTTGGTGTGAGAGTATTAGTATAATATTGGATATGGACTAAGCGAAAACACGAGCTTAGTAAGTTTAGTTTCTTTTGTACAATTGGATTTTAAAATTGAAAATAGAAAGCCTAACCAAATTCAATTTTCTTGAGTTTGGTTCGATTTTTGGACCGGACTAGAAAAGATCAGGAGTAATTTTCAATTTGATTTGGTTTGATTATTTGGTGTCATCAATTTTGTCTGAACTACTTACACCCCTTAATTGTACCATAGTTCAATCACTTCAACCTCAATGCAATCAAGTTCAACTAGAATCAATCATCAATGTGATTTTCAACCTCAATGCAATCAAGTTCAACTAGAATCAATCATCAATGTGATTTTTTTAGAGGTGCGTTGGGGATTATTTTGTTTTGGTGATGGTGCCGTGTTTTTGGTTTGGTTGGGTTGTCAAGCGTTTTTATTGTGCCTGGTTTTTGGCATGTGTGTATTGTGTACTGGGGTGCGGTGTTCCCAAGATTTTTGTATTCTTTGGGTTTTCTGTTGTGTTGTTCTTTCGGTTGTAAATTTGGTGCAGCCGCATATATACGACACTGATTTTTGCATCTCTTTTTCATAGCCTCCCATGTTCTCCTTGTGCGGGGATGGCCTTATATATATGATTTGATGATTAAAAAACAATGGCAATAGCATCCGAAAATCCCACACACACAAGTGGATAAGTCAAGGTTTGAATTAAGGTCATGGTGTTCGACGTATCAACTTCAACATTTTTTGTCACTTGAGCTAGGACTTGTGGACAATTGATTTCGATTTTTACACTAATAATAATTCCCGTGAGCATAACTCAGTTGGTAGGACAATGCATTATTATATGCAGTGGCCGGGGTTCGAACTCCGGACACTCCACTTATTCACCTTATAAGGTGAATTCTAGCCACTAGGCTACCTGACCAAAAAAAAAATAATGGAATATATACTTGCAAGTGAATTGTATATAACTTTTACACTAACAATAGATACAATAAAAAGTTGTTCAGAAATCTTAGCTCATTGACAAAAATATGAAAAATGTTAAGTCGGATGTTGCGACCCGTATATCAAATCCTGATTCCTCCACTTATGTGCATGTTTTCAATAGTCGTTGTCATTTCATCTATCTAACAAAAATTACAAAAAAAAGTTACATAATTACTTTTTATTTAAAAACTATTAAATATAAAATCATAGTTGAATGTAAATATAGAAAATTATATTTGTGCACCCATTTTGTGAAAGGCAACCATCTCTCATATTCTCAATTTGTTCTTACTCTCTTTATTGCTTTCGTTTTTGTGTTAATATTTTACGTTTCTTTATATATTTTTAGTTGTTCCATAAATTATCATAAAAGTGGTTGTTCTAGTATCACATCTCCAATATAAAATAACTTTGCACCAAAGTTTCGTGTCCATTAATCTCCTAAAATGTTCTCACAATGACTACGTAATTAGTATTAAATAATTTGGTTAATTTATGTAAATTTAATATTAATTTATATGCATCATAAAGCTTTACACATAAATATTATCTTTCTCCTAAAAAAGAGTTTTAAGCGTAAATACAAATGAAATTCATGTAAATTTTAATGAATTTAATTAAAATACTATGTTAGTGTAAGCGACAATCAATTAAAATCAATCTTTAAGACACGTGCATCTAAGTATTAAAAAATGAAAAAATCAAATAAAATCCGGACTCGTAACTTCCTTCACTCCACCTTTAGTTTTTTTTTTTAATTATTTTTTTAAACATTTTTTATTCAATATCTTTTTTATCTTTTCCTCCTTTCACCTTTAATGCCTATTTTTCATGGTGGCTTGAATGATATGTTTCAATATTCTCTCCGGCACTTGTCATGGCAACAAATCCAATAGTAGAATGTTTTAGTTAGGGGTGTTCGCGGTGCGGTTTGGTTTGGTTGTAAGGTTAAAAATCATCTGAACCGCAAGATAAAAAAGTATGCGGTTTGGTTTGGTTTGGTTATGTTGACTTTTAAAATGAAAATCGAACCAACCAAACCAAATCAATGCGGTTTGGATTGGTTCGGTTGTTGCGGTTTTTTGCGAGACAATATAACTTTTTGTTTTCAACGCTAAAATCAAGTTAAAAGTTAAAATCAACTTATTTTAAACAATGTTTCAAATTTGATCCAACATTACAATTTTATTTTCATCCTCCCATCAACATAGACCAAATTAAAAACATGGACCAAAAAACAGTTATTTCGATAAGAAATGCAAAAGTCTAAGATTTTATTACTCTCTATAAGTTCACATTGAGTTTCTATTCAAGATATATCTAGCATAAACATATATGTAAAAGTCCAAGAATAGTTAAATTAAAGTACGTAAATACAAGTTTAATATCAAAAACATAGAAAAAACTTAAAAAGAGGAACAATATGTCTTGGTCAAAAAAAAAGAAGGGAAAAAACATGTCATTCTATAAAATTTCTCATTGAATTTTTATGAGTACTAGGTTTGTGACCTAAGTTTAATTAGTGTTTTTCTTATGAGTACTAGGTTTGGTTCGGTTGCTAAAAGAAAAACCGTAAACCGAACTGAACCATGCGGTTGAGTAAAAATATGATCTGAATAAATCCGAACCAAATGCGATTTTCGGTTTGGATTGGTTCAGTTTGCGTTTTTTCAATTGGGTTGGTTCGATTTTGAACACCCCTAATTTAGATCAATATGAATCTCTTCATTAAAAACAAAGCGTAAGAAATTTGTAAAAACATAGGGCTATAGCACAAATGACAACATCAATTCAAAATTTCCAAGTTAAGATTACTTTTTTTCATGCTCTTTGAGTCTTATCTAATGCTCGCTATCTATTGTTTTGACAATGATCCAACAAAATTACCAAAAAAAAACAACCTTTATCATGAATTTAAGAATTCTGCTCTTCCCCCAGCATATTTTGCTCGCGCCCAACATGTTTTTCAAATATATCCCTGCGTGAGTTAAGTCACGCAGCGTGACTTAACTCACGCACCTTATAAGCTCTGCGCGACTTAAGTCACGCACCACTGGCCTGTGCGTGAGTTTCACGCACGTTGATCAATGGTCAGAGCTGAAGAACAAACGTTTTTCTCACTTTGGTCAGGTTTTCAACATTCAATTTACACGTTCTTAACCCATTATACACGTTTTTTACCACATTAATGGTGTTTATAACCTATACTGTCATTCCCACCTATAAATACCCCTCCATACTTCCCTAATTTCTCACACCATATCATTTTCTCCCCCTCCTCACTCTCTCTCTCTCTCTCTCTCTCCCTCTCTCTCTCTCCCTCCCTCTCT
>Ga0315914_1007907_pt1 | contig 14495 bp, 14 predicted proteins | sample MpolenodulesMG_FD_203920 | JGI IMG/M metagenome (GOLD analysis project Ga0315914, IMG submission 203920) | Medicago polymorpha root nodule microbial communities from Los Angeles, California, United States - elongated nodules | ecosystem: Host-associated > Plants > Roots > Nodule | place: USA...
GACTTATATTGCTTAATTGTTTAGATGTTTGCATGTTTATGTTGTAGTTATGAGTTTTAGGGTTTATGTATAATTTGCACTCCAAGTGTTTGATGAAATGTTTGGATGAGTTTTTTATTGATTGTTTTTAATTTCTTATTGTCTAGATTTGAAGCAATGACCGATATGTTCCACGTTCAAGCACAATTCAACGGTGGAGAACCTCAGAGGTTGAAGGTTCAGTACCTTGGTGTCACGTTAAGAGATATCAATGTCAACTGAATGAATTCAACCAAGGAGTCAACCCTGGAGACACAAGGAGGGTGAAATACGTCTGGTATAAACGTCCAATGCTCAATTAGGGGAGAATATCATTCAGTTGGGTGAAATTAACGAACGACGATAACGTGAGGACCATGTTTTGGGAGCACAACATGTTCCAGTGGATCGATATGCGTGTAACGTTGCTGAGATCAACTGAAGATATTCTCAAGAGTTTGATTCCACCAGAAGATCGTGATTAGGTAGGGAATATGCACCTTCCAACTACAACAATTGTTTTACTCTGAAATGAGGAAATTCAAACTTGTTAAACGGTAGTTCGCAATCATTCACCCGACATTCCTATTGTTCCTTTCAAAAGATTAAATTCTTGTTAGGCTGATTTAGATGAAGGTATTGAAGTGTCAAGAAATGGACCTCATTCTTTTGACACTTGAATACCATCATTTAAACCAAACCTAACAAGAATTTAATCTTTTGAATGGAACAATAGAAATGCCGGGTGAATGCTTGAGAGTTGTTGTTTAGCAAGTTTGAATTTACCACATTTCAGAGGTAAGACAATTGTTGTAGTTGGAAGATTCTACTTGAATGTAATGTAATGTAATGATAGAACATATTTAAGAATTTTATGTAACGTAATGAACTTTTATTTGAATTTATTGTATACACAACTTTGATTCGAATTCACGCTGAGTTTAATTAGTCTTTATTCGAATTTATTTAGTACACAATTTTTATTCGAATTCACGCTGAGTTTAATTATTCTTTATTCGAATATATTTAATACGCAATTTTTATTCGAATTCACAGCGGAGTTAATTAGTCTTTATTTGAATTTTATTATTCTACATAAATAAACGCTTGTTCTTGAAACCAGACCACCGACCAACTTGCTTGAGTTAACTCGCATTCAGGCCAGTGGTGCGTCACTTAAGTCAGACAAAGCTATAAGGTGCGTTAGTTTAGTCACGCTATGTGGCTTAACTAACACAGGGGTATAATTGAGAATTTGGTTGGGCGCGAGTGTTTTGTGTTGGTAAAGAGCAAAATTCTTTATATTTGGGTTGTGAGTTGGGTACTCGTTATGCTTTTCTTACTATCATTTAAAATTTTCATTTTGATGTTAAAAAAAAAAAAAAAATCAAATTCTACCACTATTTACAAGTGCAAAGATAATTCACAAAATTTCTTTAGTATTTTCCATTTTTTGTGATTAACAATAAAATATTAACAAAAAATAACTATCATCAAAACTATATATACGTGCACATGTTAAATTTTATTTATTGAACTTAATTTTGCAATCGGTTGCTAAATTACAGTGCAATATCAAAGGTGATTTGTTGTCCAATTGTGATCAAGTATCAGCTGATCTTATATTGGTTTTAAAAGAGGAAATGTTTATGATGCAACAAAGCATTGGAATAATAGCAAGTCTGTAAAAATATTTGGCATATAAATTCACATATTAAACAAAATGAATCTAAAAAATAATTGCAAAATCAACTAAAAATCATGTTATTACATTCTGTCTAATATGGTTTTAAATAACCACAATTAAAGTGAAACAAGTAAATTGATTATATTCATACTCATATTTTCAAAATCGGACCAGTCAGTTCAACTTGAACCAGTTACTCCGGCAATTGGTTCAACGCATAGATGGTTTTTTCTTTGTCAGAACTCGGAACCAAATCAAACTGTGGTTCAATCGATTGAACCATGACTTAAAGGCGTCACCAGTTCGATCTCCGGTCTGTTTTTAAAACATTGTTCGCACACAAGAAATAACAATACTTCAATATGCTGACAATACACAAGTGACAAGTCCCTAACTGAAACTTGAATGCAAGTTCATGATAATGCTTACAAATGCAATACAAAGAACATAAAACTACCAAGTTGAAAACATCTAAACATCGATGTTTGAAAATATCCCATAACGAAACATGATTGAACATCTTTGACTAATTATTCGGACCCAAAAGTGCGAGAAGAAAAGCCCTGTAGTTGCCAGATGTTTCGGAGTGAACTGCATCATTCAATGTCTTTTTGTATTTCTTTGCATATTCAGCTTTGATGTATTTCATATCAATCTCAGTCCTTGTTACAATAACCCTTATGAGTGTGTTATCATTAGTTCCTAAACCTTTCATTGCCTTATACAACACCTGCATGGTGGCAAAAGTAAGAATATACATATTTTTTGTATAGGAAAGTAAATTCATTCATGCCATGTTAAGATAAACAATTTATTAAATGCTTATAGCATATACGCTTATCATATAAGTGCTTATCCATAGGCCCTTTATATAACAATACTAAAATAATGTCAAATCGGAAATGCATATAATATTCTAGTTCCTCTTTAACAAAAATAAGATAAGGTCGACAAGGAAATTTTATTGATCGTAAAAGAAGTGGTTTTCTAAAGTTGTAGGGCAAAGGAATACCTTTGCAAAATACTTTGCTGGATTATGAGCACATTGTATTATTGTCCGAAGTGCGTGACCAAAATTCCCCGATGTTTCATTCTTTACTGCCTGACATGAAGTCAGCTTAAAATTGAATACCAAAATAGATAAATGAAATTGAAATGACAAGATGAAAGTGATCATGTTACCTTCTTCAGCGAGTGACCATACATGTCATGATAATAAGCACTGACGGCAACCAAATGCGCGCCGCTTCGTTCACTGAATATTTCAACAAAAGTCTTTTCGTCAGTTCCGAGTTTCTTTTCCCCAGCTCTGTAGAGAACCTTTGCATCCTTCTCAGCGATTTCTCTATTAACCTCGGGGCCTTCCAGGCGAGGGGTGCTTACATATGCGAGCAAGATCTTAACAAGATTTTTGCATAAATGGATTAGTTCTCAGTAAGTGCAGCTCCTTTGTTATATTAACTTGAAAACAAAGAACTAAGAGACATTATATAATCATATGTGACAATTATATAATCATATGTGACAAAGTTTTTGCACCCTATGAGAAAAATTGCTTAGCTCAAGATCAGAAAAAGTTGAAACAACAACAAAAATTAGACATGGAAAAAAAAGTGGTCACCCACTAATACTTATCGTCAGAATTGGAGATGAATGTCACATTTTTTATCTTTAAATTTCCATTGTTATTTAAACTTTTTCTAGTACTGCATAAGACTCGATATAAATGACATTTACACAGAAACCTCACCTTCTGAAGATCCCCAGAAGTGTTTGATTCGATTTCATGCTCGAGATAAACGCCAAACTTTGAATGGTATAACTGTTTTAGATATTGGAGTTGGGATGGAGTACGCGAACATATTACTTCGGTAGCAGCTTCAAGGTTTTTGACCACAATTAGAGACTTCTTAATGATTTCTACATCACGTCCTGCAGGGTCGGGCATCCAAAGCAGAACTGCAGTCTTAAAAACCGAAACAATGTGAGGTAAACAAAATATTCTACGCAAAACAACCACTCAAATTCAACGCATTAGTTGGATTGTTTGATTTTGCATTCTACAAAAAGTAAAAACTTTTTGTAATGTTAAAGATTGATCTATAGTTTTAATTGATCTCTTCCTTAGCATACTCTTTACGAAGTTATCTACTTATAAGGCTAAAAAATGTCTTTCAGAAAAATAAACAAACAATGAAAAATGTATAAAGTAAAAGATACAAGGTCTTGTAATTTGAATAACTCAATAACATGATCATTGAGTGTATACTCATTAGTAATTTAGTACCTCTAACTTTCCGCTCAGCTCTGAAACTAAGCGTTTAGAAAGCTCCTCCGCGTATGTTGTTCGATATTCTTGTTGGATGTAGCCGCGCTGCGTCGCATCTCGATGAGCAAGAATATTGATCACAGCACTTGTGTCACAGCCAAATCCTGTATACATATCAAAGTAATTTTTTTTCTAAAATGATATCAGGTGAAAAAAACTTATATATTATTAAGAATTGAAGTTTGTTAGAATCAGTAGTGTTATTGAAAAAAGTTTGCTAGTTTGTTAATGCATTATAAACAGAGCATCATGCATGTATCACATTTTCTTGGGACTTTCGGGGGAGCAACATTTGGCATGATCGTCACATTGGACAAAGAGCAATCACATCTTCACCAAACACGTTAAAATATTAGGTATATGAGTCTTCTCACTTATCCGTTGCTTAGAAACTACTCTTATATTCAATGTGAGACTTTTAACTCATATTTGACACATCAACAACAACCAGCTTACCTGAGTGGCCTAATATTAGTAGCCGGATAGCAAATGGTCAAATGGATCTTGAATAAGTTCTAATGCCATATTAAAATTTTAGTTAAGTCTAAATCAACCCTTACAAAACCGGGTTTTAAGGTCATAAATGTCTTCACTTATAAACCCATGTTGAGGCCTTATCTTATCCAATGACACTCTTAAAATAAGAATCACCTTATAAGCCGATTTTGTGAAATTAAATTAGGTAAAATCAACTTTGTTTTTCTTTTTTTGGTAAAAAGTAAAATAAAATTCTAAGAGTATACTATACATAATATAAGAAGGATAAATTTTTTGAAACATTACTTAAAGTATAATTTCAAACATTTTACTAACCAGTGTCTAAGTCAATATTCATAAGGCATGATTATAAGCATGCATGCTACATCTCTAGAAGAAAGAGATAGAGAGAGGGTACCTTTGAAAGCACGGTAAAGTTGCATGGCATCATCTCTAGGAGAAGGAGGAAGTGGAGGTACAACAAGTGTAGCCATTTTTTTTGTTCTTCTTCTCAATGAAAACAGAAAAGTGAAAAACAAGAAGAAAAGAAATGAAAAGAAACAAAGAAACAACCAAGAAACTCTTGTAATTAAATGCAACTGTGGTTCAACTCCTCTCCACCATAGAAATGGAATGAGTATTTAATAAACCTGTCCCCAATACTTACCATTTGTACAACATGCAATTATTATAAAGAAACGGATTCTAAAAAATTGTACTCATTTCCCTCTAAAAAAAAATGTAAACGAAGTTTTTGTTTTATATACATGACCGGCTAATTGTAACCAAAAAATTATTTTTTGAAAAAAAAAAATCTAAATTCTTTTCGCATTTTATACTAAGCTAAAATTTGAAAATTATCAACTATGTTTTTTTTTTTATGAAATTTTGATTTTGATTAAAATTAAAAGTATAAATGTTTGTTGCTTTCTAGTTATAACAAACTAAATTAAACATGATTATCTATTTCAATAACACCAACAATATAACAAAAAATATAATCTAAATTCTTTTCTTTATGACACCAACAACAATTTTTATTATAGAAAAAGTTGTTTAAAGGTATAATTGGGATAAACTATCGTGCCCGTCTGTCTGCATTTTCTTCTGCGCTAGCGCATGTGATTATTTTATTATGTTTGTTTGTATAATTTTGATTAAAATTTTTAAAAATCAATGGAAACTATTGATATATTGATTTATAAACAAAATATTGTCAAGGCATATAAAAAAATTATTTATGAATTCGATATATTTAAGTTTGACTGCATATAAAATAATGATCATTTATTATTTATTCTAATAGTAATTAGTAACATCATAACATAAATGTATAAATTCCTTAAAAAAAGAGTATAAATGACATGTTATATAAAAGAAACATTGCTATGATTGCGACAAATGAATATCTTTAAAAACTACATTTTTCGTAAAGTCTCCATCTTCTCCTTCTATTTTTCCTTCTTTAATGAGAACTTTTGTTGAATTTTGAGAAACTACTCTTGATAAAGCTACTTTGAGAAACATGCCGTGGAAGATAGATTCTGACATTGGGAATGGTCTACCCTCGTGACTTATTTATGGTAATAGCAAAACTTAGTCTAACGGAAAACTGTTTTCTACTAATCACAAAGGAAAGTCCTGAACTCGCATTTGTTTTTAATTTATTTCTGGGCAAGAATGCTCTTTTTCCAGCATTGCTTCCTGTTAGGATTTCCACATCCAACATATTCTTAAATACACTATGACACAAGAATCGTGTCCCAGTACTCAAGTCATATCTAGGGTCTATGTTTCGCAACAACATCAAAGGTGCACTTTTTTTTTACCTATATTTTGTACTAAATGTAGGTCCTTGGTTTTAGCCCACAAATAAGACCTAATAATACATGCAGATATCATTTGTGCCTTACTACCTTTTTGAATAACTGGAAGTACTTGACGAAAATCTCACCCATGATCATAAATTTTCCACCAAATGGTGGATCACAGTCTAAAATATCTTTTAGTGTTCGATCTAATGCTTCTAAACGGTATCTGTTTGTCATTGGGGTTTCATCCCAAATTATGGCAGCTTCTACTCTAATAAGCTTTGCAAGATCTTTTTGCTTTTTTATATGGCAGATGGAATTTCGTTGTACATCAAAAGGTAAATTAAATCGGGATTGTGCAGTTCTACCACCCGATAATAATGTTGCAGCTATACCAGATAACGCGGTTGCTAAAACAAATTTTCGTCTATTTCTCAAAGTTCTTCAGGAAAGTCAAATAATGTTGCAGCAAAGTCAAATAATCCATAAAATTAATCGACTTTGATTAGTTGTAACATGAAAGAAAAAGAAAACACTTACAAGTTAATTAGGAATTCTGATGCGGGAACGAACTATGAACTGTGAGAACCCTACTTGCTAATATTTAATATTTGATATATTTCTAACAAATCTTTTTCTAAAATATTTTGAGTCGTAATCTTTTTTTAGAGGATTTAAAGTCCAATCTTTAAAATTATTTTTTGCTTATGTTTGTTACTAATCTTTTTTTTAGAGGATTTAAAGTCCAATCTTTAACAATATTTTTTGTTCACGTTTGCTACTAATATTTTTTTAGAAGATTTAAAGTCCAATCTATAACATTATTTTTTGCTCACGTTTGTTACTAATATTTTTTAGAGGATTTAAAGTCCAATCTTTAACATTATTTTTTGCTCACGTTTGTTACTAACCTTTTTTTTAGAGGATATAAAGTTCAATCTTTAACATTATTTTTTTCTCACATTTGTTACTAATATTTTTTTAGAGGATTAAAGTCCAATCTTCAATATTATTTTTTCTCACGTTTGTGTTTGTTACTAATCTTTTTCTTAGAGGATATAAACTTCAATCTTTAACAATATTTTTTCCTCACGTTTGTTACTAATCTTTTTTTAGGGGATTTAAAGTTCAATCTTCAACATTATTTTTTCTCACGTTTGTTACTAATTTTTTTTTAGAGATTTAAAGTCCAATCTTTAATGGTATTTTTTGCTCTTTCAAAACAATAAAACATTATTTTTTGCTTACGTTTATTACTAGTATTTTTTTAGAGGATTTAAAGTTCAATCTTTAACAATATTTTTGCTCAAGTTTGTTACTAATCTTTTTTTATAGGGTTTTCTAGACTATTATCATGTTTCGAAAACTTTGTCTAATCTCACATGTCCAATACTAACCTTCTTCTTTTGATACTTCGGTTAGTATTTGAAATAAGAATTAAGAACAGTGAGATTAGAATAGAAAAATAGGGTTTACATAAAATTAGGGTTCTAGCTTGGTTTGAATAGGATTAGGTCATTAGATTCATCCAACAATCCCAAGACAAAGAAGTCTACTCACTCATGTTCATTGTAGACATAGAGATTAAGAAGAAGAACATAAAAGTAAATAACAAGAATAATAAAAGGCAAGAAAAGTAAGAACTTTTATTAATGGAAATACTTGTCACATAAAATTCCCAAGAACAAACGATGAAGAATAAGGTCTAGTGGCTGCTCTATTTATAGCCTAAAGTTAACTTAAGCCTTAAGAAAAGACATAAAAATTACATAGCAAGCAACCCATGAACTTTTAGGTATGAAAACATAACAAAATAGCAGACTAGAACCTTGGCACGGCCGTGCTCAGCTTAGCATGGGCCGTGCCAAGTCTTGAAACAAAACAGCAAAAAGGGCACAAAGTATCGCGCACGTGATCTAGGCTCAGCAGTTTACCTGATGATATATTATGTCACATACTCTCTCTTCTTCCAACCAATCTCATCTTTCACCACCACCGTTCTTTTTAAACGGTGGACCCAACTCTGTGATTCACTCACTTCTCTCCGCTCTGACGACAAGGAAACTGTGCTAGACTACGGCGACTTCTATAGCTTCTGTCGTATGGTGAATGCAGTCATGCTTTCTCCTCGGGGACCAAACCATCCCATCAAAACGTTTTACATAAACTGTCGCTTTGGATTTTGTATGAATGGTAGGCGCATTTTCACCTTGAAGTTGAATCCTACAATTTTCACCTCCCAAACCCTAGTTGTTCTGAAACTTGAGAGATTAGTAGTTAAAGCTGAAAATTTGTGTGTTGATCTTCCATCTCTCAAAATCCCATATTTGAAAGAAATCTGTTTTAAATACAATAACGATTTAATGAAACTTCTTAATGGTTGTCCAGTTCTAGAAGATTTACATACTTATGGTCGTACATATACGAGATTTGAAGCAAACAATGCAGCGGAAGGGTTTAAACCCTTGTCCAAGTTCTTTTCATGAGAAGGGTTTGTAGACTCCACTTTCTGAATTATAACTAACTCCACTTTTGAACAACATTCTTGCTCTCTAATTTTCATTTTATTTCAATGGTATATTTTAAAAAATGTTGTTTTTTATCCTCTTATGGAGTTGGAGTCTACCCATGGAATGGAAAATGCCCAATTTTGGCTCTTGAATGTATTTCGTGTCACCTCAGGTCATGTACTATTTTATTGGTTATGTACATAACCAATTAACCTAGGTCATGCACTTTTATTGGTTATGTTACAGTAGTTAAATATGCAGTTTGTGTTAGGAAGTTACAAATGGTGGTTACATTGTGATGTAAATACAAGGGGATTGTTGTATGATTCAAGCAAGTAAAAATCAGAACATTTAATAAGAATGTATTTATTCAACTAACAAGTTACTTCATTACAATTGTGTGTTTTTCTTGTTGTGCTTTCTCTTATGTCCTTTTTCAAGTTTCAGACTATTACTTTCCACTTCCATTTGTAAATTTGAACATCACAGGGGGGAATTTCACTATCTTCGAGTCAATCTAAACCCTATCATTAATTCTTCAAGTTACTTTATGCTTCCCTATAAATTTTATTTGTGAATTGTCTTGGTTTAATTTTGATAATCCATTTTAATTTCAGATTTGTAAATCAGAATTTTTATGTTACTGATTTTTAGATTTTGTTGTGTTATCTTGGATTACAATGCCTTTGGAACATAAATGGGATGTTTTAGTTTCCAGTTCAGAAACAATACATTGGTTATATTGGCATTTTTTATTAATTGTAATACGAACAATAGAAAATGTGTTAGGTTATCTAATAGAAACTTATAAGAGTTTAATATGCTACGAGATATTTTACAGAAAGATAAAGAGGTTTGTTTGATTCATATTTGTTTCATTCACACAAGCATCAATCAAAAATCTGCTATTCATTCTAGCGGTAGCTCCATCGGCGTGCATGATTTAGGTGCAATTATTCTATTCATTTTTTATTTATTTTTATCATATAATGTTTCCAAGAAAACAAGCATCAGGTAGAGAAAAAAAGAGAAAGAATAGAAAAACGAGCATTAGAATTAACATAATCACAAAAGGGAACAATAGATAAATTTTCTTGTACACGAGTATAAGAGCCTTCAAATAACAACAGATTGGCGGTGGCAAAATATAATCTTGAACAATCTAATGAGGATTTGACAATCTCATCAATGAACACGATAATAATCTTGATGCGTCAACTGTTGATATAGACATCGATGACCATTTCATTCCTTCTTTCAATATATATAAACCTAGGCAATAGTGTATCCTTAGATCCCGTTTGTTATAGCTTTTTTCAAGAAAAAATCACCTTTTTAAAAAAAATAATCATTTTTAAGAGTTTTGCATCCGCTTGTTACAACTTTTTAAAAAATCAGAATGTAAAAAAAATCTAAAAACAGCTTCAAATGAGAAACTATTAGGAGCAGCTTCTCAAAAAATAGATTTTTTTTAGAGGAGAGAGAAAATATGGTTTAAAAGATTGAACTAAATTTTGTAACAAAAAATCTCTTTTATATAGTTATATCTAAACAAATTAAATTATTTGTTTTAAAAAAGTGATTTTTATCATGGTAAACGCAAAATAGATTCTGTTTTTTCATAAAATCTCTAAAATATAATCTCTAAATTATTTTATGTCAAAATCACTTTTATTTTAATTTGTAACAAACGAGCCCTTAGGTATTCAAATTTTTAATAAAGTTATTATGGTGGGCCTACATTGTAGGTTTGTCCCTATACCACCTAAATTTCAAAAACTGGCCTGACCTTATCATGGTACTATCCTTTTAGTTTCTATGTTCAAGTTTTTCCTCCGACAATACCTCTTTTGCAAATGATATTTTCGGTCCTTTTCGACATGAATCTCCTTCAATGGAGTTTACTTTTCATCTTTTATTTCGGGGTATTTGCATATGTTTCTCGCACACTCGTGCCTTTTTTTTTTGTTGCTATAGAGAACTCCAATAACATTCAAGAAAAGTGAAGTGGCATTGAGAGAAATCAATTGAGTTACAAACAAGTACTTGTCTATATACAAGTTATGAAAGTGAAGTAGAAAGAGAGAATCTTAACTAACTCTAAATGTCAATAACGACCTTAGTTAGTTCTAACTAACTATGTTTAAGTATTAACCACTAGTTGGAACTATGCTAAGTTACAATCAATGATGACTTAAGTGTCAAGTAAACCAAGTGTATAATATCTCCCCGCAAAGTGGATCATTTATGTCACGCATGCCATGTTTGGAAAGTAGTCTCTGGAAAGGAGGAAACTCCAACTGCTTGGTGAAGAAGTCAGCCAACTTGTTAGTGGATGAAATAGGGAGAAGATGAAAATGATGTTGTTGCCGATTCTCATGAACTATATAACAATCAATATCAATATGTTTTGTGCAATCATGAAAGGTAGGGTTGGAAGCAATGTGTCTTGCTGATTGGCTATCACAATAGATCTCTACCCAACAATCTTCTTTTGTTCGGTCTCCATACTCTTGGGTAGGGGATAGGTGGACTTGGGATCTGAGATGGAGGGGGAGGATTTTTGTTTGGGAGGACAACCTTTTGGAGGAATTGCTAGGGCTGCTAGGGGCATCCCCATTTCGAGGGTCCTAACTCTTGGTCTTGGAAGTATAGTGCTGACAGGATTTCCTCGATTAAAGCCGTATGGACATCTCTATGTTGTTGATGTAGAAGCAGGTAGCAAAGCAGCTAGTCTATCTCATATCAAAACTTTGGTCTGGAAGAGTTGGGCTTCTTTCAAGGTTCGTGTCTTTTCTTGGCAACTTCTCCTTGATAGGATTCATACTAGAATGAACCTATTGAGACGCGGTGTGATGAGAGATCAAGAGGTTTCTTTGTGTGTGTTTTGTGGTGTGGAGGTGGAGACTGTTAGTCGCCTTTTTGTTACCTGTGGGGTTGAGTCGAGGGTTTGGTATGAGATTTTCTAGGAGAGAGAGTATTAGATGTGGTTTTTTGTTGATCTGACACTCGGTGGTGTGGTCCATCTGGACTACTCGTAATGATTTTGTGTTCTCTGGTAGGACGCTGGATGTAGAGCAATTGGTTGATAAAACTCAGTTTACCTCTTTGCACTAGTTTTTTGTCCCAGTTTACCGGCTAAATTTGTTGTTTTCATTTCGTAGAGTACGATGCTATTTAATTTGAAAATCACTCTTCTCTCAATGAAAATTGCTCCCATATGTGTTCTAACAATAATACCCCTAACGTGACTTAAGTCACACATGTTATATCTAAACGTGATTAAGTCACGTAGGTTATAGACCAACGTGAGTTAACTTACGTTCTGCTTGTGTCAAATATCAGAACAATAAAATTGACTTATTTTTTTCTCTATTTTGCTTCATTCATTCATATTTCCATACATCCATTCCTTCATTTTTATCTTTGTATTCATCCATTCATGCAATAATTCATTATACATATATTCATTCATTCAAAATTTAAATATACAAAATAAAACCGAAAATTAATGAAATTGTAAAAAAATATGCAAAGGCGCAAATATAAATATATTACATCAAAATCCGTGAAGATGTCCTGAAAACATTTAAATGGGCTGCCATTAACTGCTTCGTCATTGCTTCAAACTGGTTGAACATCATGTTGTGGCTTGCCATTAAAGTTAAGTGATTTTTTAAGTTCTAAAATTCCCTTTTTATTTGCATTTTTTTCACCATGGTTGTACTCATTTTGTGCCATACTCTCCACAAGATATTTTACCTTGGTTTTTAATTTCGTATTCATAATTCCCCTAAGTGAGCCATCTAAAAGCATTGACCCTTCAAATCAGGAATGTTCAAAACCGAATCAATCCAATAGAATAATCACAAACCGAACCAACCCAAACCAAAATCTCAATATATCGCATTTGGTTCGGATGTATTCAGATCATTTTTTACTCAACCACGTGGTTTGGTTCGGTTTGCAGTTTTTATCTTACCAATCGAATCAATCCAACTCAAACCGCAACATAAGAAAAACACTAATTAAACATATGTTACTTAGACCAATATTCAAATAAACTTAATGGAAAATTTTATAAAATGACATATATTTTCTCTTGTTAAGTTTTTTCTTTACTTTTTATTTCAAAACTGCATTTGTGTCTTACAAAATAAGATTACTTTTTGTCCACGTTTTTAATTTGATATATGTAGTTGCGAACATTGTTGGATAAAAATAAAATTGTAATGTTGAATTCAATTTAAAACATTGTTGGAAACATTAATGATAATATGTTGTGATTTAGCTTTTTAACTTGATTTTAATGTCAGAAATGAAAAATTGTATTTTCTCGAAGAAAATACAATTTTTAAAAGTCAACCGAATCAATATCTTGCGATTCGGATGACTTTTAGCCTCAAAACCGAACCAAACCACACCGCGAACACCCATGCTTCATACCATATGTAAAAATATTCATCTGATTCAATTCATCTATTGAATGTCCATGACATCTCTTCATGAGGAGTTATAAATGCTCCCACACGTCATACAAAGTTTCATTATGCCCTTTCTCAAAATTAGTAATTTCCACACGTTTGGTTTGCGGTCTTACAGTGGCTTCACTTATCCTTTATCACTCCATTCGGGAGTAGGAATCACTTTTATCAGTTTGGGCATATGGCTGAGTTACCGCTTTCTTCACACATATTCTTTCGGATAATCTGGTTGGATTCTGTCTAGATTATTTGGAAGGAAAGGAACAACAGAGTATTTCCTCAGAAGGTTGTTGCAGATTCGTTTTATTTAGCAGAGAGGGTCAAACTGTTATCATTTCAGGGGCTAAAGGCAAATATGCTTACTTTTGTTTTTAGCTATCATGAGTGGTGGCGGCATCCTCTGTCTTGTATGGGCATTAATCTGTAATCTTCTTATTTTTCCGTTACTTTACTTCGGTGCTCGTTTTTAAGCATCAGTGACTTTTTCTTGTACTCTGTTTTGGTGATTATCTTTTGCACACCTTTGCAAGATGAATCACCAGTGGTAATCTAAATCCTTTTTTGCTAGTTAAAAAAAAAGTAATTTCTGCATGTTTCGCTATGAATTTTGTGACCGGAAAGAACCGCTCCAAAAAAATCTTTTCACGCTCGTCCTAAGCGGTAATGTTCCCACTTGGTAGAGCCAACATTCAATCCTTAGCTAAAATTAGAAAAAGTCGTAGTCTCTTCTGGTCTTCTGTTATTCCATTCAGGCACCTGATTTTTAGTAGAATTGAAAAATATTAAATTAAGCATAAATAAAAAATATAGAATCAAGATAGATTTCTTTGCATACTCAGACTCTTATTTGCATCTCTTATTTCCATTTGATTGTCTCCCGATTCGTTCTCTAAACCATCCAGGCACCTCTTAGATGTCAATATGGATCTTGTACCGCTCCTCCGATATAAACATTTTATTTCGGACTAGTGAGCACCAAATTTTTAATATCAGAAGATACCAGATGGACTGGTTGAAAATCGAGAGTGATTTGTCCTTTATTCGTCTTTCCGCGGAAATCCCCTATTGTGCGTCGAGAGTGAGGTGGTGGTGGATTATCTCCCATATCTACTTCCTCCTTTTGATCTCAGGATCGTGAAGAAGTAGTTCAGTGTTAGAACCCGAATTAAAGAGAAACAA
>Ga0315914_1007909_pt1 | contig 14494 bp, 8 predicted proteins | sample MpolenodulesMG_FD_203920 | JGI IMG/M metagenome (GOLD analysis project Ga0315914, IMG submission 203920) | Medicago polymorpha root nodule microbial communities from Los Angeles, California, United States - elongated nodules | ecosystem: Host-associated > Plants > Roots > Nodule | place: USA...
AAATTAGCATCACGATACTTGTTAAATGTATGAATAGTTCCTTATGAATTTGTTTTTGAAATTACCATCAACATGGCTGTGTAATTGACTTGATCCTCATGTGCTTGTGGAGGCTTATAAGTTGGAGGCGCAGAACAAGATACTCCATCAACCATATGACTTGTTAATTCTTTAACCTAAAATGATTATGTAAAATTATTAAGCTAAGATACATGTAAAATCATGGCAGTAGCAGAAAATATAAACAAGCATTAACAGCTTGGCAAAATGATAGTAAATTGCTTCAATTTTAGTGCTTCAATTTAAGTGCTTCAATAATACTATAACTAATACTATAACTAGCAGTAGCAATAGCAATTTAAGTACTTCAGTAAAGTGCCTAAATATAAACAAGTAGCAGCTTAGCATAATAATACTATAACTAATATTAGTGCTTCAATTTAAGTAATTTCTATTGAACATATAAACATGCAGTAGTAGAAAATAGGTGGACAGTCACCAAAACGCAGTCACCAAAACAAGTAAAAATAAAACTAGTACTCTACATACCAACTCATATGCCTGTGAACTTCTTTTTTTAGGTGGAGCACGGCTAGATGTAGCGTGACTCTGCTGTTTTTCCAGACAACTTTTGTGTCGCTTAATTCGCTTTGAACTGGGTCGTACCTGAACCCTTTTGCTTGCATAACATCCGAACTCATAATTTATGGACGAGCACCATTATCACCGTTATTGAAGCACATTAAACAAAATGAATGATAAGAACAAAAATTTTCAAGGATCAATCAATCCCTTTGCCTATTTCAAAACAACAACAACAACAACAACATGAGTCAAGCTTCAAATAAAAGAAACAGAGCTTATGTAGTAGACATTGCAATGGGTTCTATATCATCCTTAAATAAAACCCTAAATTTCATAAAATCAAATCCTAATAAATTTAAACTAGTTCAAAAACTATTGTTTTATCTTCTTGATCAAGTGTTGTTATTCTCTATTTTCATAGAAATTTTGATTTTTATTATGGTTTGATCTCATTCCTATGAGTAATTCAATCATTCAAAAGAAAAAGATAGAAGAAAAAAAACCTTATGATGACACATTCATGGAAGGTTGGTGGCGGCGGAGGAGGAGACGGCGGGGACCGACGGTGCACAAAAACTGATGATGATGGTGGCTGAGTTTTGCTTTGAAGTGGAAGAAAGAAAGACAAAAGGGTTTGACGCATTTTCTCTTATTTCCTAGTTCTGTCTCACATGTTTCTTTCCATCAGCTTTAATTGATTTTTTTTATTTTAAAAAAAAGGGTGTGCCACGTGGCACACCCTAGTTGGGCAATGTTATATAACATAAAAATGCACAATGTTACACAAGTGGAACCCCGATGAATACTAAGTAAAACAATGTGAATATCAAATGAATTCAATATTGAACGAGATTTTCATTATTGAATTAATTTAATACAATCAAATCTAACACTAAATTGCAAATCTAATACAATCACAAATCAAACATATTCTTTAAACAATAAATACTAACAAAAAAAAAAGGCAAGAATTGCATCTATGATTAAATTGAGAACAAGTTAATGTCAATTCTATTGTGTGATCGATTAACACCAGTAAACAAAGAGTTTTTTTTTTTTGAAGAACTACCAAACAAAGATTAGTTAATGAAAATTAACATCCTTCTTACGCTTTAGCTGAAGGAATTTTCTTTCGGCTGCAAGACTTTTTATAAATCCTTCACTTGAAATATATGTCAGCAACCCTAGAAATACTTGTAACTCCTTTTTATCCTTTCAACTTATTTCGAAAATTTTGAAGTATTTCTAACACATGCTTTTGCATTAGTATTATTTTTCCTTTTTCAATTTCTAATCATAAATAATAAATTTTATTTTGAGCTAAAATGGATTTTTTTTTCTTACTCAAATACTACTCCATGCTTAAAACATCTATCATGTATTCATTCTACCTTTTTAAAATGATCATCTAAGTCTTTATTTGAAATAACTAATATATCATCAATCAAAATTAGACAAAAATCTTTAAATTTGTTAAGTATTGTATCCATTATATGTTTGAAAATAGATGGTGATGGTTTCATACCCATTGAAAAGTACATTCAATTCATATTGACCTTGAGGACAACTAAATGCTATTAGGCCATTGGATTCTTCAGTTAATCTTATTTGATTTAATAAAATCCTGACTCACAATCAAAAATACTAAACCAATTCATTCTAATTTTATCTATAATATTTAGCATGTGTGTTAACTTAGTACTTGATACATTAAATTTTACAACATAATTTCGACCGAACGAATATATATATATATATCAATACAAGCTCATACATCTGATAAAATGTCAACTGTCAAATACATATATCTAATAGATATTTGAATTCATGAAGAAATAATCTAAAACTGGTACGAACGAGCATTTGACGACAACTCATTCAACTGCATCTATGCCTCCTCTTGCTACGAGCAACCTGCTGATCTGTAAATAAATAAAAGGATTGGGATGAGACAAGATGTCTCAGTGAGTTCGACCTATATCCTAGGTTAGGCAATCTCGGGGAAAACCTACGATCGCCATCTGACTACACTCAACCCATTTCGGGTTTATACGGTTCTTTTCTGAATATTTGGACGATCGTGGGAAAACTAGGATCGTCAACTGTGTTATATCATAAGTCTGTCCTAATGTATAAACATATTCATATTTTGTTTTCATTTTAATGTTAGAGAGTTAGCGTTGAACAAACAATTATTATCTGGGTTGATTTTACGAAATGGATCCCAAGTGGAGTAACCTCAGTCACCATCCCACAACTATCCAGTGAAAACTCCTATCTGTGAAATAATCTAAAGATGGGGCCTATGTTTCCTAGAAACATAGGCCCCGTCTTGTAAACCTAGGAAGAGTCATAATAAGGCGCAACAACTTATCAATCAAGAAGTATTTTTTGTTTTGTCCAATGGCAGCCAAACATGAGGCACAATTCTTGAATAGTTGATAAATTCTTCAAAGTTGATGATTGACGAGCATCAAAAAGGAAATGCCGAAGATCAAACGGCAATTTAATCTTCTCATGATCACTAAATGTAAGAATAATGTTAAGACTCATAATGAAACAAATCTACAATTTTCCGTTGAATATTAAATGGCATTGTTTATTCACAATTGCAGAAACCCCATTGCCGGTCTAAACCAACACACCCATCACCCAAGTAATTTTCTATAACACATAAAAACCATTTCTATAATTCTCAAAAATAAGATTAGCAAAAATACTCTTTCCACCACTATCATTACAACTACTTGAACCATTAGTCTTTGACTCATAACATCAATTGGGGTCTACACTAATTGTGCATATATAGCAGAAGACATACAACACTAGCTAATATCCATTCCATTGAAGTAACATTAACTGCAGCACTAACTAATATCCATTGCAGCAACAACAGCAAATATTGATCAGAATGTAATGTAAATGACTTGCTTGCTTACATGGTTGTGCAAATGTCAAATGGTTGCTGCAAGTTTGACTTTAATGTATGAATTACAGAAAGATCAAAGAGTGGTGAGTTTTTTTCACGTAGTATTTATTTATTTATTTTAGCAATTCACGGAGTCTAAGGCTCTAAGCTATATGCTGTATATTCAATATCTACTTGTGATGCTACAGAGTTATCTTAGGTAGATTGGATGCATAGAGCTAAACAAACATACATAAAAACCTTGATTTACCTAAGCAGTAGTATTATTAACAAAAATCAAAACCCCTCTTTTGTTTTGATTACGGTTATGGGAAAATTGAAATTGAAAACCAAATCAAAAATCAAATTCATTAACAATTAACAAACAAAAAGAAATTGAAGCACTATCATTACTATTTTAGGGTTTGTAGAGAGATAAGAGATTGAGACCAATGAAGAATCAGAGTTAGAGATTGATGCAGAGGGTTCTCCGGAGAGTTCGCCGGTCGCGGAATTGCCGGTGGGTGAGGGTGGTGACTGAGATTGCGCACGCATGAGGGAGAAGAGAAAACATGCTTCGTTCTTTTTTTTCCCCCGTTTTGGTTCTGGAGAAATGTTGCAATGAGAGTGGGATAGTGGTTGAGTGGCATGGCAGTAATATTAAAATTAACTCAGGGGTATTGTGGTATTTTCACAAAATGAATGGGTAGGCCATGGCCCATACCCAGTCCACACGTGGCTCCGCCACTGCCTCTTGTCGTTGTGTAGATTTCCGAAGGAAATCTCAACTGGACTAATCTCGAACCTGCGAGGGACACAACTTATCTGATTACATACATACGTGTGAATTTCTAGAGAATTCCATCCATCATAACCTGGAGCCTGCGAGGGACACATATATGGTTATTCAATCTTACTGATTCATATTATATGGTTGTAATATATAAAAAGCATTAAGAACAATTGAATTGAATAAAACTAAATTGATATTCACATAATAGAGTTTCACAACAACACGATTCAAACAGAGTTACATCAGATTCATCTCAAACCTAATCTCTAAGAGATTTAGCTACTCATAATCGAAATTACAAATAACATAATCAATGGAAGCATTAAAACATACATAAACTGACTATGAGTTGGTTAGAAAGCTTCCTCTTCAGTCCTTTGCTCTCAAGATCGCACTTTAGGTCTTCAAAATTCTGAATCCTTAATTCTGAAACAAACTCAACTTAAATAGGCAAATATGCACCTCCAATCGTGACACGATTTTCAGTAATCGTGTCCTGATTTGCCTTCAATAACAACATTTCCTAAATCAGGGTTTCTAGAAACATGTCACGATTTAGCCAACGTGACACATTTTCTATGGAAGACAACATCTCTATCATGGGCTTCAAATCGTGTTACGATTTTCGGTAATCGTGACACGTTTTCACATTCTTTCCAATCTTTAGTTTTCTATGCTTTTCATGCTTTCTAAGTTTGCTTATGAGTTCAAAATATCAAAGAATTACATAAAAAAATTACGTAATAACAAGGTGTCATCAAGCCTCGATATTTTGGGCCAAAAATAGGCCTAAAAGATCCAAACTTGAGTCAGAAAAATAAGACATATTAGTTATATATCCTCCTCAACTCAAGTTTGTAATATTAATACATTAAAGTACAATTGTGACAACACCTCACACATATAAAAATAGTTTCTTGTCCATTCTTTTTCACGTCCAAATTAATATTTTTAATATCATTATATATACGAAGAGAATTTCATGCTAGACACAAAGATTCTTCATGTACCGGTATATCTGGAATTTAAATTAATATTTAAATAAAAATTAAAAAAAAATCTATTTTCTTTCATTTAAAAAATAATAAATACATATTATTTACCAGCTGTAGCGGCCAAATAAAATTTAACTTTTTATAAATTTTAGTCAAAGAATTATAACTTTTTTATTATTTTAGTCAAAGCAACAAATAAAGTTTATTTGATTCATAAAGAAAAAGGTTGACTCATAAAATTCTTTGGTACATTTAGTTAAAGAAATAAATAAAAGTCCTTTGAATCATAAATAAAAATGTTGACTCATAAATGTGTTTGGTTCATTTTGTCAAAGAAATAAATAAATAAATATTTGATTCCTCACCCATATGTGAATAACATTCTACTCCCTCCTATCCTTTTTATAAGAGAGATATAAGAAGAACGAAACTGGTGTGTTGAGGTTGTGTTAAGAAACTAGACTGTAAGTTCTATGTGCTAAGAAACTGGTGCGCCAAGGTATTTCACATTCCAATTATTTCCTTTCCCCCTAAATTTTTAATTATTATTCTACTTCATACTTAAAAATACATTCTAGATTTTAATTAGGATTGGAATCTTGCTTTATAATCATTCGTATTGCATAATATAATTCCATTGTTTTTTGTTCGGTTTCAGGGCTTAACAAAGTCGAAACAAGGGACATGTCTGATTTTATAAAAAATTTGAATAAAGCAATACACTGTGAGAACGAGTATGAAGACAAATTGAGTGATTTACCCGACTGTGTTCTCCTTCATATTTTGTCATTTTGTAATACCAAACATGCTGTTCAAACTTGCATTTTGTCCACAAGATGGAAGTATCTTTGGAAACATATTCCCACCCTTATATTGCATTCCTCTGAATTTCCCACTATGAAGAGTTTTGCGGCATTCGTCTCTAAGATTTTGACTCTTCGTGATAGCTCAACTTCATTGAATGCTCTTGATCTTTACTGTGATGGTAATATCCAGCCTCAACTCCTCAAAAAGATTTTAAACTATGTTTCCTCTCATAATTCCCACCTCCATGAATTAGGAATCTCTGTTAGGGGTGATAGTGATCTCATTCTTCAATGTGTTTCTTCATGTCACGCTCTTACATCTCTTAAGCTTTCGGTTTACTCAAAAGGTGGTTATGATGAGACAACATTATTTCCGAAATCTTTGATATTGCCAGCATTGACTAGCTTGTATCTAAGGAATTTTGCCTTTTGCGGTGATGAAAGAAGTTGTGTTGAACCCTTTTTGGCCTTTAAAATGTTGAATAGTTTGGTCATTCAGAATTGTGAGGTAAGGGAAGCACGTGTCTTTGTCATATCAAGTGAAACCCTAGTCAATTTATCTATCTATAATAGTCCACCCGAATTTACCATAGCTGACAAAATTGAACTATCTACTCCAAGTCTTCGTACCTTTACTTATAATGGTAGTCGTTCTCAGAAAATATGTGCGAAAGGTCAGTCTTCGATTTATATATCCACTCTTCAGGTACGTTATGATGTTTTCATTCTTTAATTTTACCTTCTTCTTCAAATTCTTTTTTTTTTGTTTGTAAATTCTGTTTAAAATCAACTGACTTGCATAACTGATCTTATTCACTCTCATTCCTTAATGTGTAGATTATCTCATCACTTCCTGCTGTATTAGAGAAAAGGTGTCCTTCTTTGTGTAAACTGAAGTCGTTGGAAGTAAATGAGATACGTATAAACTGAAGTCATTGGAAGTAAATGAGATACAAGAGATTTAAATAAAAGTGTAATTTTCAGCACACTTGTTTTAGTTACTTTTAAGCTTTCATTATTTTAGTTGAGTGATAAGTTTGAAATATGCTTATTGCCTAGACTTTATTTGGAAATAGTATTATATTGAGGTTGCGAATAGCTCTTTCAAACATGAATGGCTAACAAAAAGATTTTCATAATATCAGAGATTGATGAATTTGTTGGCAAATATACATATGTTTGTATTTAGTTATTGGATTGTTTGTGGTAAGATAAATTTGACCATGATGAAAACATTTAAGGAATGATAGCATGATATTCCAAAATTCCATCATAGGGTTAGTTGTGATTTGCTCATTTGAGGACAATAAATATCACCCACTAGAAAAATATTGTATGTAAATGTAAAGCCAAAATCATGCATACTTACTCGATGTATTAAAACGAGAGTGAAAATTGTAAAACCATAAAATCTTTGTAGTATGGTATTTGAGGGAAAAGCCTACTAATCATTATATGGAATGCTTTTGGTGCTTATTTGAAGGACCGAAATTTATTTTTTTTAGAATTATGAGACTAAAATGAAAACAACAAATAAGTTAGGGGACCAAATGATCAATTAAACCTTAAGATTACCTACAATGATTTTGGTGCCTGTTAATGCATACTAAAATTACTTATAAAGATTTACTTGTTCAAACTGACCAATGACTGTTGAGTGTTTATCCTATTTAAGGATGGACTTTTTAATTCTAATGTCAAATGCACTGAGTTAGTTTAGACTCACTTTACATGTATTTGTTGCTTTCATATAAGAAAGGTTTTTTATATTGTTTTTGTAATATTATTTAACCATGCAATTTTGAAACATTATTTTTTGAAAACTAATTCTGAATCACTATTAAGAACTTTTCTTGTGTTAGATGATGAGATATGAGAAAGGGGTATTCAAAATATAAATGCATGCAACCCTTTGATGGTTGAGGCAAACTAAATCTCTCAAATTCTTCACTTGAGGAAGACATTATTGCTTTTGTTTCTCAACATTGACAAAGATAAAAGTTAAAGTTTATTGGTCACAAAATAGAAACATTTCTATAAGTTTGGTTAGTGAGGTTCAAGTATTGATCAAGTAGTAAATTAGAGAAGGGGCAGTTTATTGATGCAACAAATAACTATATGATAATCACATTATTCGGATTCTTAATTGACCATATCTCATTCATAACTCTCTGACAAGCTTACACTTTGTACCATATCCCATTCAATCCTTCTCCATCACTTTTGCAATTCTAACAAGATTCTTGCATTCCTTTTCGTCATCTCTTGCACAATCCTCTAATTCCACACTATCTTCTACCATTTTTAATAACTCAGCACCGCAATGAAGAAATGTGAGTACTGAATTCCACTGTTTTTTTTCAATCTTTGTTTCTCTTGTAAATTTATAATGTTTCTTTAATTATTTTACTTTCACTGTTTGAGCTGTACAAGATTTCGAAATGGATGGTGTAACACTGGCTAATTTATTATCTTATTTTGCTGTGGTGACTCAATTTAGTCTTGGATTACCTTTTTTATAAAAAAAAACAATTATTCTTGGATTCATTATCCAAACTTACTACAAATGACCAAAATTGAAGGTTAATGAGATTATTTACTTTTTCGGTTATATTTATTGGTCTTCTAAGGGAGAAGTGAATGGTTAGAGAGAAGATTTACCGTAATTTCGAGAAGTTTCAAAATACATTAAAAGAAACATAATTGAAGTAGTAGTACTAATAGGTGATAACGACTAGAGGTGTATATCAATCTAATTATACTTTTTAAATGAAATTTTACAATCATTGTCGCAAAGAATGTGAAGTATCTAATTCTTTCTTGATACATTAACAATACACTATACCACTTTTTGAAGTATCTTTTATAATACGTTTTATGTTGCTCAACTTTCTCATCATTCGAGCGTAGAAACTCCATGAATTTCATGAGGGAGAATTTTATCACCAGTTGCTAAAGAGATTTCAATTTCTTCTGTGTAACTTTTGTGTTTTGATTGTGTCTCCAGTCCATTGGTTCTTCATAATACTTCTTGAAATTCCTGTTTTTCCTACAGATTTTCCTACGAAAAAATATCCACAGGAATTCATGAGGATTTTGCTAATAATTTCATTACTCAAAAGAAGTTTCCTCCAGATCCCAATAACGCAGAAAATCCGCATGTAACTATTAATTTTGGCAAGGCTTTTCTTTTGAAGGGATTTTAGATAAATTTAGATCCCAGGGAACTATTAGTTTGTCTCCATCTTTATAAACTTTTAATACTTTCTCAATAATAGTAGTTCTTAGAAAAATTTGTGTATTTATGATTAAACTATTTATTTAAAATACAGTCGACTATAACACACTTTAGGTAAACATATACTTCATCCGGTCACTATTATAAGCAAAAATTTATATTTTAGATACATTGAATGATTAATGTATTCAGTCTATAATAAAGGCTAGATACATTAATTATTCAATGTATCTAAAAAGTAGAGTTTTCCTTATAATAGTGATCGGAGGGAGCATGACATAAATCTGGACACAAACCTATATAGGGATGTTAATTTGTCCCTATTAATGAAGATAGATGTGGTTGTTACTCCATTTGAGATCATACACGTGGGAATTTATTTCTCTTTACCATTACGAGGATGCTAGGATGGGGAAGGAAATCCCTTTAATAGAATTTTGGAAATGGAGATAGAGATGATACCCCCTCGCCATGGGCCGTCCTTCCAATATTTTACTTTAGAAAAACAACGTAATTTTAAATAAAATAAGACATTAAATTTCTCTTATTTCTATTATTCCTAACAAAAATCAAAAGTAAATTGAAATTTATCGTAAAGTTAGAATTTATTTAATCTTATGTCGAGAGATTTCTCGTAGAGACTCATGGGGATATGTACGGATGGAGACGAGAGTAAAATTTTACTTGTGGTGGACAACGAGGATTACAGATATTTGAAGGGTTTGGACGGGGAGTTAGGATCACTCTCAGCCTAACCCCGATAAACAACAAAATTTGAATTTATTATTGAAATTAACTTATTCAAAATATTTTCTAGCTAATTGAAGTGAATGCTTCTACACTTATATATCAAAAAAATTATAACTTTGGATAAATATAATATACATTAGAAACTCTATAAATTAATAATATCAGGACCGGAGAAATTTATTAATTTATAGAGTTATTAATTTATCGATAAATTAATAATTATTAATTTAAAGAGTTTTTAAGTAATTATACAATACATACCAAACAAAAAGGCAAATTAGTCTATGCCTCTTAGAATTACGTTGCAGCAAACATTGGGACTCAACGTAAATTAGTAACTACAGTGTTCATATGCATTGGAAAAATACAATACAAATATACAACACCTGAGCTATTGGATGCAATAAGAAAAGTTAGAGATGAGCTCCAAACAGACTTGAACTTTAAAGGAAAACAGACGACTATTGAATCATATTTCAATAAAGTGTAATATATTTTTTTTCTTCAGTTTCTATGAATTATTAATTTATGATTTTCTTGGGACCGAAAATTATAAAGGGATCTCCCGAAAAATTATTATCTTATTATTTTATCGAGTTTTTCAATTTTTTACATTGGCCTAAGTCGGGACCGGACAAATTTATTATTTTAGAGTGTTTATTAATTTACCGAGTATTAATTTAAAGAGTTTCTACTGTATATAAATATATGGAGAATATAAATCATTTTTAACCTTCATATTATTATCAACCAACAACATCATATAATACATTAAAATAAAAATATTATATTTAAAAATAAAAATTATTCTGTGCTTGGCACGGAAACCCACACTTGTAAAAGTGTTTCAAACCATTCCATGTTGACAAAGATTTTGCATGTTTTGAAATTCTGCAATGGATTTGAATTGTTGAAAGTGAACAAAGTCGCAAAATCGTGGATATTGGAATTTAAGTTGGAATTTTGACGACAATGGTTTGAGCAATGTGCCTCCACCAAACTTCTTCCTAAAGTTGGCAAATATACAAGTGCCTCACACAAAATAATATGTTCAGTTCCAGCAAGTTGATTTCCAAAGACTTGCACCATGCCCTGCAATGCAAAACACATTAAAATTCGAACATGGTTTCAATTTAAAAAAATAAAGCAATGTACCAAAAGTAATTAGCCTAATACCTGTTGTTTACCTTTCCAACTGCAATTAGTAGTATCCCACCATATTTGCTCTTCCAATGACATCCATTGAACCTGGATAAAGGTCTACAAGCTTTCCTAAATGCCTTTTTAGAACCATCAAAGCAGACATAATACCTTCCAAATCTTGGTTGCAAAGTAGGTGCAAGCATATCAATTCCAATTTTCATGTATTGCCATTAATTTTGTGATGCTCTTCTAAGTTCGGCACTGTAAGACCAAATTAGTGTGTACTATTCTTGCTTGAATCCCCTTCTACAAGTTCCCTTGCAATTTGCCTCAACGAGAATCTACTTTGCCACTCAACGAGGCTTTTTAAACTGTTTTTCATTCTATCAAGAATCTACTCAGCCACTTACGAGACTTTGCACTCTTGTTTTCAAACACTCTACCTCATGTATTAACCCTAAATGTGGTTGTCCTAACCACAAGGGGTTGAATTGTATTGGTTTTTTCTGGAAATCTTTTCTAAATTAAAATAAATAAGAGAATAAGAAAGAAGAGAGAGAAAAAATCAACACAGATATTTATACTAGTTCAAGTGCACATCAAGTAATAAGTAGCAATTTTTTTCACTAGTGCACCTATTCTAAAATGAATTAATTAAGTTTCAAAGTTTATTATTCATAGTTGATAATTGATGTAAACATGGAAAGTTACAATTAGTTCGGTTTTTATTTTCATGGTAATGGTGGATTCTCACCCTTTTAACATGGAAATAAAACATGAAGAAGTATGTGCAAATAAATTATTCTCTGATAATTTTATGAACTTTTCTGAAATACTTTTACTACTGAGGTGACATATCAAGTGTATATTACTTCAGAGACTTTATTACAATATTTTAATTTAGAACCAATTTAAAAATTCTAAAATAGTTTATTAAAAGACTCTCCAAATATCAACTTGTGAACACACCCTAAGAGATCTAACTCGAATCTTAGATTGACATGTTGAAAAAGAATTTTGCGAAAGAAAAATATACAAACATAGATATTTGTATTTGTATTATTTTAATTCGTGGACGGTGCATTCATTACTTTCTGAATGAGCTTACACTACATTTGTTAAGACCATATCTCATTCAACTTTTCTTTGTCACTTCTGCAATTCTAACAAAATTCTTGCATTTCTTGCTTCATCCCTTGCACAATCCTCTAATATTTTACACTCTTTTTTTATCTTTTTATTCTCTTGTAAAACTATAATGTTTCTTTAATTATTATTTATCTTGTTAGAACCGCACAAGCCTTAGAAATGGATGATATAACACTAGCTAATTTCTTATTCTAACAAACTTATTGCGAACGACAAAATGGAAGGTTAATTATATTTTGTTTCTTACATTTATTGGTCTTTGGAGGGAGAACTGAAGGGTTAGAGAGAAGATTTATGGTGATTCTAAGAAGTTTATAAATACATCAAAAGAAACATAATTGAAGTAGTAATAATGAGGTAGTAATAAAAAGAAGTATATATCAATATAACTATATTTTTAAGTGAAATTTTACATTTACATCTGACAATCATTGTCGTAAAGAATGTAAAGTTTCTAATTCAGGCTTGACGCATAAACAATACATTATCCCACTCTTCAAAATATATTTTACAATACAATGGCATTTAGCATGGGAAAGTACAATACTTTTTTGTTCCTCGTCTTTTTCATCATTACCGAGCTTAGAAGCTTCATGAATTTAGAATGGAATGTTTTATCAGTGGTTGGCTAATAAGATTTTTGAATTTCGTTTGTGTAACTTTGTGTTATGATTGTGTCTTCAGTCCAATGATTCTGCATAACCTGGTTGTTTCTCAACGGTGTGGTTGTGATGGTATTGAAAATTTTCTTAAGGTTCTTAGGGATTTTCTATTGATATATGTGGATAATGTTTCTAGCGTCCAAAAACTGATCATGGCTTCTAGATTTTTTATTTTTCTTACCAAAAGTTTGACAACTAGACACCATGCATATCAATCAAGTCACTAATGCTAAAATTAAATTATATCCTTCTATTTCAAAATTGAAGGTATATTTTGAAATATAGTTTAATATAGAGTGTTAAATTCAACCTAATTAAGTGCTCATTTTATCAAATAAAAAACATTAATAACTTTGTTAAATAGCAAAATACTAATATAGTCTACAACAAAAACCGACTACTAAAACTTTGTTAAATCGACCTACACCACTTAGATTATTGTTTTTGGTTTAATAATTGGGAATTGTATATGCCTCACGTCTACTTCCCTGCTCTTGAGAATTATGAATGGCAATGGGATGGGGCGAGGGATTGGAGTACTTCCCCACTCGTCGCGCTACTACTCACATTGTTCTCCATCCCCTTCTTCACTTCCACAGCGAGTTTTTCCTCCTCGTTCCATCCCACGGCCCATGCGGAGCCCTATAAACTTGAGAAAAAACTAAGTTTATATTATCTTTAATTAATTAATTGCTAAAAAAAATAAAATTTATCCATATCTTAAATATAATATTAAGACATTACTTTAAAAATTACATATAAAAGAAATTTCTACACATGTAACGAGAAAAGTCAAATAAATATAACATAAAATATTTGTATATACAAATATAAAATGTATTGTAGTGAATTACTTGGGGACTGGGAATTATAAGGTAGCCCCGTGAGGATCCCATCTATAGATGCAAATTAGAGGGAGAAACATAGGGAGAAGTTGTTACTTCATTAGAAGCCATTGGGAGCTTGGAATCAAGCTTTTACATATTCTGCCATCTTCAATCTTCATCTTTAAGTTAGTTACTTCATCTATAGATAACTAAATATCTCTTTGTTTTGAAATTAGGTTTAATTAGCAATAAATTCAATGTAATACTCTTGTTTTTTAGATTATATATAATATATTATTCATTATGTTCTTTGCTTTTAATTTTGTTCTTAATCATGTCAAAAATATGAAGATCTCATACAAAAATATCTTGTGCAAAGAATTCGAAGATCTTGTACAAAAATATAACAAGTGGCGCGCCCCTTTTGCCCTTTTGCTGCTTTTGCTTCTTCGACAAAGTTGTCTATTTTAGTATTTCTAACCTAGAGCCCATGGTTTCTTGTGCAACACTTAGTGATTTAATTTTTGGGGCTCAAGTCAATGTTAGACTATAAATAGAGCAGCCATCTAGTTTGTAAAACCATCTTTTGTTCTTGGAATAAAAGTTCACCTTTATTTTATTGTTATTTACTTTTATGT
>Ga0315914_1007910_pt1 | contig 14492 bp, 8 predicted proteins | sample MpolenodulesMG_FD_203920 | JGI IMG/M metagenome (GOLD analysis project Ga0315914, IMG submission 203920) | Medicago polymorpha root nodule microbial communities from Los Angeles, California, United States - elongated nodules | ecosystem: Host-associated > Plants > Roots > Nodule | place: USA...
GAGCTTTCCTATCAAGAGCAGCACCTTCTTCATCCAGTTTCAAATCTCCAACACCTTCTTCAAGAATATCCCACAACTCATCATCCATTCCCATGATGTGACTATACATCTTGGTCTTCCACCAAGATAACATTTCTGGGTCACCATTAAACATGAGAGGTTTGTTGTGATTAGCAGATCTTTCATTTTTGTTGGTGTTGCTTTTGTAGTCATATGGTATAGCAGCTCCACCACCAGAACCAGAGCCAACGCCAGAGCTAGAAGCATCTTCCCCAGACATGTTTTTCTCAGATTTTTCACTGTAACACGGTTAAGTGCTAATTACAGAGCCTAAGCTCTGATACCAACTGAAGGTGAGAAAAACCACAAGAAGGGGGGGTTGAATTGTGTTTTCAAAAACTTTTCTTTCTTGCGTTCTGAAAGAAACTGTTCCCAGATTGAATGAAAATATGTAAGAGTTAATCCTTCGCAATCACATTGAATGGACAAGAACAGAATATCATAAATTACTGGAAACTAAAACTTGATTAAGGTCTCTTCTTCCAAAACTGACTTCCTCTTGCATAGAGGCTCTGTAGATCAATAGCAGGACCACCTAGATATTGATTTGTATAGAAACTTGGCAACGGAAGTAACATTTCCTCTGTCCTTTATTTGATAAAACAAATGCCTACATATACATGATTCTCCTACCTATTTAGTATTTACAACAATTTATGTAACAGTATTACTAATTCTCCTAAAATGGATCCAAGAGAATTAATATTTGATTAATGGTAATTGACTTTGTATCACCAACAATCATGGAAAATATTCAGTAACTCTGGTGGCCAATTTAGCTCCTTAATTGGCTCCTATGTATCTCATTAATTTGCCACTTAATTTTTTAGCTGTAGAATTGTTCTGACTCAAACTTGAAGATACCCCTCCACATAGCTCATGAGAAGATTTAGATTCGTCCTCATGAGTATAATGTGGCTTGCGGTTGGCTGAACTCTGCAAATAACACATGTATTCAGTACCATTTTTGAAAACAGTTGCAATGAATTGTAAATTCTTCATGCTCCTCAAGTACAGTGACAAACCAATTATAAAATCCCTAAATTGTGAGAAAAGAAAACACAAATTGCAAAAAAAATTACAGGAAAATTGATCAGATAAGTGAAATGAGAAGCAGATAAAAAAACAATTTAGTCCTAAAATTGTAGGTGTGAGACAATCTAGACTCTTAAATTACCGAAATTATAAAATGACAGAAGAAATTGAAATTCCTCGACACCGTAAGGCCTTTTGGATCGATCAAGCTAGTCACTGATATCTAATATGACCGAGAATTTTGAATTTCAGGGATATATCAAAATTTTATCAGTTGCAGGACAAAACTTCCTAATCCCTTGCCATTTTGTGAAATCCGTATTGGTTTTTTCAAGGTGCATGGACTTGGACCGCGTATTAGTCTAACACACTAATAGCAAGGAAAACTAAGACTAATGATATGTGAGAAAACTAATAACACTAGTGTTCTTGTACAGATAAGGGGTATATATTATCACACTATGATTTGATTCTAATTGTGTTTTTTTCCCTATTGAGATTAGCTTTAGCAACAACAAATCAGAACGATTAAATAAACAATTGTTTGAGTTTGTTACAGTAGATCGATGTGATACGGCTTAGACAATCATCGTATCAAGGTAGCTTTTTTGTTGAGTTAGGCTCAAACCCAAATTCAAACCATAAGCAACTAGCATTTAAAAGCAGAAAATTTTACATTGATTTTCCATATATAAATAAACCATTGAAACATACACAGCATTATGCTGAATTAATAAGGAAAAGAAAACAGAATTGCTTTACATTTTTAGTCAAAGTAATCAAAATTTACCTGTTGATCATGTCCTATATTGAGCTTTTTGCCTTAATACCTAGATATATAGTCTTAACTTATAATGGTGTAACTACCTCTTGTACTTATCACCACTTGGTAAAGATCAAATATTATTTGTACTTCTCTAATTTACTAATATAATTCATTTGCAAAATATGAACTAAACCAAGCCACATGAATGTTGCACATGAGCTGCTTCCCGTGGTTCCGAATTTGGAGGTAGAGGAGCAATAGTAGCAGCATTTGAATGTTTAGGACGGAAGAGGTCTAGTGTACGACATGAGAGTTGATATGCCAATTGAATGCAGTTGGTGTGGCAGACTAAAGTAACCACTAAAACGAATGAGTTGATGATACACCAATTCGAGAACTGAGAGAGGATAATCCACAAAAGCGTCTCACATCCAACAACACCGGAAATAGGAAAGATATATATAGTAGTTGGGAAGCTCATGTCAGTTGTGGATGCAACTGCATGACAAAAGAGAGATATCAAAAACATTAACATAGCTGGGGACGGTGGTTGAAATGGGTTAATATTTAAAGCTTCATACCTAGTTCCCGCTAAAGTTACCAACAATCCCATAAGAATAAAATAAGTTTTGTAGTTATGCGTAATCATTCTGTTTTGATCATATACAACAAGAAAGAAATAGGGGACACACTCTCGAGAGAGTGTGTATGCTGTTAATTTTGTTTTGTTTTGAAAATGCATGTTGTTGAGTATATATAAGGTATAATGGAAGGTAAGCCAAGCCGTATGCCATTAATTTTTCCATGAAGGATCCTACCATTAATATAAATATATTTTAGGGCTTACAAAGCAAATGATCTTTATAAAAATTTATAATATTGTTTTTTTTTTCCTAAAAACAATCAAACTTTTTAGTTTTGTAAAATTTTCCATAATCATTGTATAGTTTTTTTAAAATTATCAATCAACAATTTCAATCATTGTAAAAAAATTCCGCAAGCATAAACAACAGGAAAGAATAGGGTAAATAAAGAGAGTGTAGGGTGTTTATTTATTTATTTTTTTTGAAGGATGTTTATAGGTTTATATAGGTTACGACTTCCCTTATTACTTTTGTTGATTTGTCAATGCATGTATTTCTAGCAAAAATGCAGTTATTTCTACTCTAGCAAATGCATTAATTTGTAGCAAATGCTCTTAATAAGGTTATTCTTTGACTTCCCTAAAAAACAAAAGGGTATTCTTTGATCGGAGGGCTTATACTCGTGATAGCACTCTGATGTTGATGTGGAGAGTATCAGAGACGAGTGATCTGAGATGGTGACAGACCAACAAATTGACTTTGGATGCATCCAATCAAAATCCAACACCTCATAAACATCTAAGTATGGATATTTTTATCGATTATTTCCCTTCATATTTTTATTTGTGCTGTTGAACATGATGATATGCAGTTGTTTTTGAAAATTGATGTATACACATGATATAAGGTTGAAAAACACCAGTAAAAAACGAAAATGCCTCCGCGGCAGTTAACTACCGAAGTAAAGAACCGGCAGTAGTTAACTACCGAAGTTCCTTCGGCAGTTAATTACCGATAAAAAAAGAGAAGGAAAAAAAAAAACTCCATCGGCACTTAAGTGCCGAGGAGCTCAAAACTACCACAAGTGTGCTGTTATGGAGAAATGCACTACACACATTTTGATGCTAATCAATAAAATTCAAATAATGACATTTCTATCTCACCATTACCATAGTTATCACCTGGTTATCTATTGTTCAATGAGAATTTTTTAAGGTTACCATGATGTCTGTCATATTCAGAGTTAAAAGTGTAGGTAATAATTACTCATGTACAAAAAGATCTACCAATGAGTCGCTAACTACTATGCTATATTCAGATCTCAAATCTTAATTAAATTAGACATTTTTCTCTTTTGCATTAATTCCTGAGAATAACAAGTGTGTATAATTGCAGAAAAAGAATTGCAAAGAACTAGATGAAAAATTTGGTAGTTTTGAGCTCCTCGGCACTTAAGTGCCGAGGGAGGTTTTCTTTTTTTCTTTTCCCTTTTTCATGAGCACTTAACTATCGAAGGAACTTCGGGAGTTAACTGCCGCTGGTTCTTTACTTCGGTAATTAATTATCGCGGGATATTTTCGTCTTTTATTGATGTTTTTTAGCCTTATAACATGTGTATACAACAATTTTTGTTGTTTTTTATATGTAAGTATGTCATTAATGGTTGCTTTGTTTATCAATTGAATAACATTTGTAAATGTTTCACAGATATATGGGTTATAAGATTTTTTCCCTAGATTGCCCTTTCCAAATTTGTGGGTAAGTTACCCCTGCTGATGTGGACCAATTAAAATGAACAATGTGAAATACATTAAATAAGTCACATATAATTACATTTTACATATTTTGAATATATTTTTGTTATTTACATGCTCACCCACATATAATTAATGTGTCTTTATGTTTTAAATAAAAAAAATCCAATGAAATCTTTCGTTATCTCATTTCAACTATTTAGACTTTTTTTTTTCTTTACTTTATGTTTCATCTCTTCTTTTTTATAAATTGTTCATTAGGGTTTTCATTTAAATGGATTAGAACATGAGAATAAAATTTGAAAAGATCCTGACTTTTTTACTCTGAGCCTCCTGACCAACTCTTGAAGCTTTGTTGCATTGCTTCTTTCTTATTGTGGCAGTTTGTACCTTGTTGACTTTTCTTAGAGTTCATTTTTTTGCAAATTGTACCGATCAAGTGATAAATTATGGTATCTATCTAGTAAACATGGACATAGGAATACTAGGCTTTCAACTCAATTTTACCTTTTAATTTTACATTGGTTTGTGTCTTTTAATTATTATAACGTGTGAATTGTTATCGCATAAGTAAGTTATATATCATTTTTATGGATAGAACATATATATCATTTAATAATTCATAATTGTAAACTAATCAAAAAGGCTCCTAAAAAAAATCAAAAAGGATAATTATAAGAATATATACGTGTAGTGTGTGTAATTTTTATTAGTAATCAAAGTTAATCAGCTTGACAAAAGGAAGTGAACAATTAATTTAATTTAATCAACTATTACTAAATGTGAACATTTTTAATGTTATGAGTGTTTTTTTAACAATAAAAGCATCAATACCCTTAAAAAAAGATGGAATGAATATATTCACGACTAAATTCACAAGCGGGGATGAAGCACATGTGGTTAGTCCACATCTAGCATATTATATGGATATCAAAAATTAAGGACATTAAAATGATTATTTTTAAGGACATCAAAATTAGATATTATTTTTACTTAGTAATTAGTATTATATAGATATGTTTCTTTTTTAATTTTTTTGAAGGAATGTTTCTTTTTTAATTGTTTTGATCAGTTATATTGAAAATATATTAGAACCTTGATTATAAATAATTTTTTTACAACAAAAAATATAAGAAAAAGACATTCGAATAATTAAAAAGGACACAACTTTATTTATTGCTCAAAGCACCTAAAACCTCAAAATTGGCCTTAGATTTTTGTTGTAAACATTTAGTATTGTGTCTGTTATAAGTGTTAGTTTTGGCCTTGTGAATATATGTTATTTTATATATAAATTATTATAATTATTAATTAAAAAATTAAAAGTTTGAACCCCTCTAACTCAGGGTCTTGGCAACGCCACTGATGCTAGGAGACCACCAAAAATAATCATTCAGGATACGAGAAAAACAGGAGCATAATATTGCTCAAGGTTTTCTGAACTATGCAAATAATACATGTGTTAGAGTTAGAATACCATTTTTCGAAACCCGATTTTTAAATCCTAAATTGTGAGAAAAATAGAACATGAATTGCAAAAAGTAGAAGACGTAATGATCGGTAAGTGAATAAAAAATAGATAAATATTTTTTAAGAAATGAAAAGGAACAAATAATCAATTGCAGGTACCAGACGATTTAGTCCCTGAAACTACCAAAATTTCAAAATGACTTGTGAAATTCAAATTCCTCAACATTGTCTGTAAGGCTTTTTGTGATATGAGATCCCAATCTCATCATTTTGGATCGGTTAATCTAGATTAGCAAAAACAAATCACAACGATCATAAATAGGTAGTTGTTTGAGATTCTTGCAGTGGCTGTGATCTGGTATATTATATCACTCTACAAGGTTAGGCTCACTCAAACTCTAAAATGAAAATAAACATAAGCAGACAATTTTTCATATATAAACTATTGAAAGTTGAAACATAAACAGAATTCTTGTCAATTAATAAGGAAAAGAAAACAGAATTGGACTACATGTTTAGAGAAAGTAATAAAATCTACCTAACTGACCTGATATGAACAAGTAAAATACCCTCTATTCAATTTTCAACTTTAACCCCTAAAGCTTAATTTGGATGAACAATTACACATATACTAAACAGAAAATTAAGAAGAAACATAGATGCAAAAAATCTACAAAACCAAGCCACATGGCTTCATATTCATTCCATTCTACAAATCTAACGCCAGAGATGCTGGTGGTTCCGGATTTGGAGGCTGAGCAGCATTTGGTTGTGAAGGAAGGATGATGTTAGGATCCAATATGAGGTGGTGTTTTAAGTAATTAGTAGGTAGTTAATTTGGTTAAATAGATTATTAGTAAGTTGCCCATTAGAATTAGGATTAAATAATAAGAGGTCCAGTAGGGTTAAATACTATAATGTTCTATTTATTTCTATAGAAGGGGGAATTCTTAGGAGTTTTAGACTATGATGGAATAAGTTTTCTGTTTACGACCAGAGTAAGATTCCTCTCTGAGTTGAGTCGGAGCTTTGCTCTAGGATTAGTTAGAGAAACTTTCCCAATTACTATTTACTATTTTCATTCGTATCAATAAACCTCCATATTTTCCTTAATTACTATCTGTTTCATCTTCTTCCTTGGTTGTGTTACTATTAATTCATAGGTAGGACCTGTTGGTTCCTATCAAATTGGTCCGACGTACCGGATCTTCAGTATCACTGTGTATCCTTTTTTGTCGCCCAAGAATCAAAACTAGTCAGAAACCTAAGCCAACACATAAACCCTTTTCCTTTCACTTGCAATCCATATCCAATTTTTAATAAATAACCGAGTACCTATTTTTTCTCAAACAGCAACAAAACCATTGCCTTCCTCAAACTACAAAACTGAGACCCTATCTTTTCTCTCCCTAAATTTATTCATTACCGCATCAGCCATATCTAGAAATTTTAAACAACCAAATCCGTTTTTTTTTCTTCTCTGAAACAATAACCAAATCCGTGTTTTTCTCATCAATCATCAATATTAACCCCTAAATATATCTGAACTACCCCCAATATCCCTCCCCTATATTTTTCCAAAATTTATCACCAAAATAACAACCCAGATTATCTTTCCCCGAAATGACAACCCATCACAATACCTTTTTCTTTAAGGCAAACAAAAAAAATTGTACGCCCCAAACGAAACAACACAGTACCAGATTCGAACTAACGTTTGAGATGGAATTGTCATACAATTTTGTGAATGAAGGGCTGCTAGAATTTGCGGGTGAAGACCCCTTTGGGTGGATCATCGAAGTAGAATCGTTTTTCATGAGGGAGAAAATCCATTCAACTAATAACGTGCAATGGGCATTCATGAGGATGGAAGGTGAAGCCATGCTATGGTTTCAATCTTAGTGTCTAGAGAACCTAGATGCAGATTGGGAAACCTTTTCCATAGCTTTGATGAAGAGATTTAGGTCCCACATGAACAAATTGAAGCTGGGAAATCCAGGAATAAAATCTAGAGTGTTGACAACAACACCAAACAAGGAGAATGAAGAATCAGAATGTCACTCACCATCGAAGAACCCAAATAATCATGAGTTTAAAGATCAAAGAGAGGATATGAAGATCTGTGATGTTGGTGGTTTATGAAACTTATTTGATCAAGAACATACACCAAATCTAAAGTATGGAAATCCACGTTTTAGATCCAGAGAAGTGCACAAAACACAAATTTTGTTCGCCCGTTTGCCTGTTTCACAACCACTGCATGCCACTCCACTTTCTTTGGTACCACCGCTGAAACCACTGGACTATTATTTGCGAGTTGTGTGCCTCCCACCACCACTAGATACAAGTTTGATGGTGGAGCCTCCACCGCAGCCACAGACAACGATCAAAAGTGAACCTACGGCAAATGGATCGCCTTCTGCAAGGTCGAAGCGCGCGCACACCACACAACGCAGTAACGTCAACATGTTATTTGGGAATATTCTGAAGAAGGAAAGAGAAAAAAGGACAATTGAGATAAGAAAGCTAACTTAAAGGGAGATATTGCAGAAAGTGCACATATATGTAGAAACTACTCCAACAACTTGTTGGAGATGGGTTAAAGCTTCCAAAATTGTGGTCTATGCATATATGGCCTGAGTTTTTACCGCCAAAACCGATAGACAACAATATATTGTTTGAAATTAGTTCATCAAACTCCTAACAGTGGGATATGGGCGGAGAAAGCTACATGGTAGGAAGAAGTCAGTCTAAGGTGTCAAGTTCCTAAGCTCAGACTTGATGACAAGTCTGTTTTTCAAGACAGTGGCAATGTTAGGATCCAATATGAGGTGGTGTTTTAAGTAATTAATAGGTAGTTAATTAGGTTAAATAGATTATTAGTAAGTTGCCCCCTAGAATTAGGATTAAATAATAAGATGCCCAATAGGGTTAAATACTAGAATGTTCTATTAATTTCTATATAAAGGGGAATTCTTAGGAGTTTTAGAGTATGATGGAATAAGTTTTATGTTTACGTCCAGAGTAGGATTCCTCTTTTAGTTGTGTCGGACCTTTGCTCTGGGAGTAGTTAGAGAAACTTTCTCTATTACTATTTACTATTTTCATTCGTATCAATAAACCTCCATATTTTTCTTAACTACCATATGTTTCATCTTCTTCCTTGGTTGTGTTACTATTAATTCATTTTTAGGATATGTTGGTTCCTATCAGATGACCTTAGGGATTTTTGTATTTCTATTTGAGATTAGTTTTAGTAACAATAAGTAAACCATATCAGAGAATAAGGCTAATAACAATTAGGACAGCATTCACAAAGAGATGTCTACTATGAAATATGAAGGATACAGACACGAACACACAACATTGAAGGTGAGAAAAACCACAAGCAGGGGGGGTTGAATTGTGTTTTCAAAAACTTTTCTTCCTTACGTTCTGAAGAACTGTTCCCAGGTTCAGAGTCTGAAATAGTTCAGAGTCTGAGTGAGTTCAGAGTCTTAGTGCAGCGGATAATAAGTAAGAGAACAGAGAAAGAAAGAACACAAGTAATTATACAGGTTCCTTCCACAAACCGGAAGTAGTCCTGTCCCCTTTGCACTTCCAAGGAGAGTTCCACTAAAATGTAATGTCAGATTACAAGTTGCTCAATCACACAAGAAAGAGACTTCTCAATGCTCAAGGACAACTCCAAGAGACTTCTATGCTCAATCACACAAGAAAGAGACTTCTATGCTCAAGGACAACTCCAAGAGACTTCCTTTGCTCAATCACAACTGAAAGAGACTTATCTTAACAATTACAAAGAATTGAATAAGGTTTTGAATACTTGATATACAATCAGAGGTATTCACAATACAATACGAACAGAACAGACTCTGTTTTTCTAGACACTTGAGAATTCTAAGATATGAGCTATTGAAAGAATTCTCTAAGTTGTTGATGTTTTGTTTACGACGTTTTGCACAGAGTATTGACCTTTTCTTTTTGTGTGTATATTTCTATGTATTTTTCTTTTCAAGTCTTCATCCCTATTTATAGAGGATTTGAGAGACGTTGAGAATTAGCCGTTACATCAACTTGTCTTGTTTGAAGCTTTGATTCTACACCATTGATCTTTTGCCTGATTTGATATATGTCATATGAAGAACTAATTCAAATCTATTCCATTTCCAAAGGAACAACGTCTGCGAACATTACTGTTATTCTTGTCTTGATGTGAAGACAAGTTGCAGAAATGGTGGTTGCAGAGGCGTGCGCAGAGTTAGTGGTCGTACACTTCGTACACTGTACTTTGTCAACTCTGGTGAAGTAGCTTCTGATGAGATGCTTCTGATAACCTTTGCTTCTAATGACGTGTCTTCAGGAGCTCTTCTTCAGACTCGTTTCTTCAAACGCACTTCTTCAGACGCATATCTTCAGATGCATTTCTTCAGACGCTCTAGGCTTCAAATAAATTTCCTTTGCTCTTTGACTTGTTCAATCAGAATCTTTATGAATAGTACTTTGATTATGATCCTGTACACTTGAACAAATGTTTAGCATGTCCAATTGATAATTTTTAATACCTTGTTATCATCAAAACTTAAGAGGTGGTTTTGCGAAACACCCTTTGTTCCAACAGACACATGCACTGACTTATCAACATCGTTAATAATTTGAGAAAATCACATAATTCGGTGCAATTATATGTTTTGGTGTCAAACATAACACGTGTCCGACACCGAGTCACGCATAATTCGAGGAATGTCTGTGCCTATGAAGAACGGACACGGACACAGACATCGAACACAACACGGACACTGACATGCCGACACCGCTAATAATTTGAAAAAGTCACATAATTTATTGTAATTATATGTGTCAGTGTCGGACACGACACGTGACTGACACCGAGACATGCCTAATCTAAGAGTGTTCGTGCTTCATAAGTCCGTGCTTCCTAGGATATAAATAACAAGTGAAGAAAAGAAACATGGAAGGAAGAATCATGTTCAATATATCAGAACAATGACAGAATATGCAAAAAGACGTATGCATTAATTTCAGCCCACTTACTAAGTTACTAACTTCATATAATAATAAAAAAAACTGTTAAATAGCCTATTTTCTCACTAGTCACGTGTGTTATTACATTCTTCACATTTAAACAAAAACAAAAATGAAATGAAATCTGATCCATCAAATCAAGCCTTAAACCTGAGCTTCTTGTTGTTCCAAATTTGGAGGGTGAGCATCATTTGAACGGAAGAGCTTAGGGATATTAAGAATGCAGTTGAAGAAACATAGTGAAGTAACCATTAAAAGGAATACATTGATGATATACCAATTCCAGAATTCAGGGAGTAGAATCCACAACAGAGCTTCGCATCCAACAACACCAGAAAAGTGGAATATGATCATAGTAGTAGGGAAGCTCATGTCAGCCATGGTTGAAATTGCATGACAAAATAAAGATGTCAAAAACAGAAAAAAGGTTAGTGATGATTGTTGGAATGGGTTGATGTTTGAACTTTGATACATAATTCCAATTGATCCCAACTGCAAACTCATCAGAATGGTATAAGTTTTATGGATACTCATTTTGTGTGTGTTGGTGTTGATAAACAAAACAGAGAGTTAGAAATAACAGGAAGTGGATTTCCCCTTTTATACTAATTAGTAATTACTATGTTACGCGAAATTTCTCCCTCTCTAGTTCCTGTTTTCCGAAGTAGAGAACGCAAACGGTCACATTATTTTATTATATCTGCTGAGGATTCTTTTTTGTTATATGTGCTTAGGATTCTTTCTTGTTATATGTGCTGAGGATTCTTTTTTATTAATTCTGGCATGCGTTGACTGCCGAGAATAAGAATAATTAGTTAGTTTTTTTTAGAAGCATTGAAAATTTACTAATTTCGGCATAACAAGACAATGCACCAAAGATCATGTGAATTGAAAATTGAGACTGAGAAAAGGTTATTTATCAATAAAAATTAGGCTTAAATATGTGTCTAGTCCCTGTAAATAGGACTCATTTGAATTTTCGTCTCTGTACTTACTAATCCTTCCAAAGTTTCCTTGCAATTATTAATCATTTGAGTTTTGGTCCTAATCTCATTTAATTACTTACGTGACACATGATTAGTGAATTGGTGACGACGTGGCAGAAGCTGATTGGGAAAGGATATGTATGAGTCAGCAAATGACACATGAAATGACCATTTTGCCCTTAATGAAACTAAACACATGCAGAATGACCACCAACGCCATCGAACTATTCCATCACCACCATCCAATTGACCAGTCAGAATCATCATATTCAGAACCAGAAACACATCCACCACCAAATGGAACAAGAATAACATGATATTCCCTATCCATTTTCCTCCTCTCTTCCTACTATTCCATTTTCTCTTCACCTTTCTTCACCTCAGATACCAACATGTTCAAATCTGTTGAAGAATTTATTAAAGTCCCTTTTATTTAACAAAACTCACCATTATTATTCCCATGGTAACTCAGATCTAGAAGAAGGATTTGTGTGTCTTCTTCTCTTCCAAGACATAACTAAGTACCCGTTGGAAAAAGGTGAGTATGTTCTCTCTGGTACTTCATTTCCAGCGAATTGAAGAGGAATTGGAAGCGAACCAATTCTTAAAAGAACCGTGAATCATATTCGCGGTTCTCTACCCACCCAAGCGAATTATGTAACTATGTGATGGACATGCCGGAAGCAACGATGACGATGGTGAAGACTGTTGCATGACGACGACGACTGTTGCTGGCTGATGATGATAATGGAATCAAATGATTCTGATGAAGATAAAACAAAAGCGGTCACCGAAAAATGGAGAGATGGAGGACGTCGTCGCCATTGTCACAGTATAGTCTTTGTCTCTTCATGTCATTGTTACCACACTATACTGGCTGGTAATTCAAGAGGAGTATTGATTCTTTTCCCAATTTATGTGATTGTTAGGGTTCATTGGGAGAAGAAGAGAGGAGAGCTGCACATCCAGTAAAAAGAATAGGAATGAGAAGAAGATAATGACAAGGGCAAAACCATCATTTCAACGTAGGCTTTTTCATTAAGGAAAAAAATGACCTTTCAGGTCTGTTCTGATGACGTGACATCACTCATACCCAGTCACCACATCGCTAATGACTCTCCACCTCATCAAAAAAATGTGATTAGGACTAAAATTAAAATGATTAATATTTACAATGGCAAAATAGAAGGATTAGTCAGTATAGAGACTAAAATTGAACCAAGCCCTATTTGGAGAGACTATAGACATATTTAAGCCTAAAAATTATGTGTATTTTTTGTTGTTTGTTTTTGTGTTGATTTTGTTTGGATTGGGGGAGATAAAAAAAAAGAGGGAATTTAGGGGGATTTAGATATACTCTCTATAGTGTCGTCCTTATTTTGTCTTTTTTGATAAGTGTTGGCATGATATATAGAGCGTGTATCAAATGAGAGGACATTTATAATGAGAGGGTGAGAGCATTACTTATTAACCATTGGATTGAAATAAACGGTTCACATTAATAGTTACACATTAAACTGCATGTGCCCTTTTCTCCTTCTTTCCCCGCGCTTCCTTCTTCTCAACTCGTCTCTTTCTTTGTTCTCTCTCTATCAAACTTCCTTATTTTCTTTCTCTAAACATTCTCCCTACAAATTGGTCTTTTGTTTTTTTTTTTTTGAAAAATCCAACAAACTGGTCTAATCAACAGAAGATTAATTTATTTCTTGCAAAACCATTTTAATGGCTTTGGTTATCTCAATCTATATGTCTATTTATTAAAAAAACCTTTTTTGTGCTGGCTCTTCCTTTTTCTCCATTCCTTTAACAGACCCTCAAACCATTGATGTAGAAAAAACAGCTAAATTAAAAGGGACCGATTAATCTCTATCGAGAAGGAAAAAAAAAACCCATTAAATGAGAAGATGAGAATAAAAGAAAGAATATGGGTTTCATAAAAATAAAAAAAAATTGAATTGGGGTTGTTGATCTGAAGCAAAAAGGGTGAAAAACTTCATTGATTTTGTTTCATAATGAGAAATCTCCTTTGAAGATGGTCAGATTTATGCCTACATTGAATTTCATCCAATAGTTATAATCAATTTTAACAGTGTCGTGGTTGAGAGGAAGTGGCTTGGAATGATATCATTTGTGGTGCTAAAATGAGCAGGAACAAGAAGTCAATAGCATGAAGGTAAGGAGAGAAAAAATGGCAACTTTAACACCAGGCGAGAGAGAAGACGCACAGGATGAAGATGCTGAAAAACTAGGCTGCAATTATTAAAATTAGATCCCATGGTAAGGATTGATCCAAGAGCTATGTTTTAACCCTCTCATCTCTCACATTAAAAGCCCTCTCACTTGATACACCCTCATGCCCTGTGTGTGTCTATATATATATATATATATATATATATATGAGAAATGCTAGCAACACACATTATAACACACACATTCCAATACACTCTTTTTGATTGGTTAAAACTTACATGGGTTCCACCAAATCATGTGAGTCCCATATAAGTTTAGTGAGTCCCATGTGAATTTTAATCAATCAAAGAGAGTGTGTTGAAAAGTGTGTGTTAGAATGTGTGTTGCTAGTATTTCTCATATATATTATATGGTTTGTTAACTTAGACCAACCTAAAATCATTGGACACATTTTTATTTGAAAAAAAAAATATTCATTCAAAGGTTATTTTTTATTTTGTTTTCAAATTCCAAAGTTTTCAGTTACTCCATTCGTCACACAATAAAAAAAAAAAATTTGGTACAAACGTCACACAATAAGTTATTCATTTGTAAAACAAAA